>Ga0315336_1000706_pt1 | contig 81886 bp, 85 predicted proteins | sample ASW5metaG_FD_204512 | JGI IMG/M metagenome (GOLD analysis project Ga0315336, IMG submission 204512) | Ammonia-oxidizing marine archaeal communities from Monterey Bay, California, United States - ASW #5 | ecosystem: Environmental > Aquatic > Marine > Intertidal zone | place: USA: California... | reverse complement strand
ATGCTTTCTGGTTCATGGAAGAGCTGTTCTCAGCACCGCTGCATTGGGGCTTTGTTGTCCTTGGCTGGTCGGCGCTGGCTCTGGGTGGTGTTCTGATGCAGATCGTTCTCCGTGTGAACGAGCTTCTACCGCAGATCCGCGAACAGAAGGCTTAAAGCTAGCCTCGCAGATTTTTCTGCCCACGACATTTGAGGGGAGGCGTTCGCGCCTCCCCTTTGTTTTTGTGCTCAAGCGCCCTTTGTTCTGGACCATCGAATTTGATGGTTAAGCGGGCGCCTGAGGCAACCTCAGGCTATTTGCCGGCGTCGAGGCCGGGCGGGCCAGACGACACTCGATAGCGATAATGCCAGAAAATCAGGTGCGATAACGGCACGATCGCTCCATTGAAACGGCAAAACAGACAAAAAGCCGCGCAACTTGGTCAAGCTTAGCCAGACTTATTATCACCTACTTTTGGCTAGTGGCATTTTGTCTCGTTCAGACTCCGGTCCACAAAAGCTATTGTGCTGGTGTCCGGGACCGTTGTTAAATCTGCGGGTCTTGGATTGTGGGGCGGAAGTCGGCCTGTTTCGGCAGGGCGGCTTTCAGTGCACAAAATACGATCCAGCCCTGCATACTTACGCAAATGTCATAGTTGGGGTAACTCCCGGGAGGACACTAATGGCGCAATCTTCGACTGTATCAGGTCGTGGCGGCAAGGCTCGAGGCGGGCCTGTGCTGGATACGATCGAGCTGCCGAAAAGCGTGAAAACTGCAGAACGCGCACTCGAAATTCTTTTGATCCCGACGATCCTGTTCGTGGTCATCGGCGCGTTTCATCTGCACTTCATGCTGACGGTTGGCGACTGGGATTTCTGGATCGACTGGAAAGACCGTGAATGGTGGCTGACACTCACGCCGCCGCTCGCCGTCACCTTTTTGGGTGCTTTGCACTACATCTTATGGGAAAATTTCAGGCTCCCGTTTGGTGCGACTTTCGGTTGCCTCGCGTTGTTGATTGGCGCGTGGGCCGAACGATATTGGGGCATGCATTGGTGGGCGCATTATCCGCTCAACTTCGTGACTCCAGGTATCCTTCTTGCCGGAGCGCTGGCGATGGATGCGATCCTGCTGATAACGCGCAGCATGATCTTGACGGGTGTTTTCGGCGCAGGCCTGTTCGCACTGCTCTTCTGGCCCGCCAACTGGGCGTGGCTCGCGGCCTTTCATGTTCCGGTCGAAGTGAACGGCAACGTGATGACGATCGCTGACCTCATCGGCTTCGAGTATGTTCGTACGGGCACACCCGAATACATCCGGATCATCGAACGCGGAACGCTTCGAACATTCGGGCAATGGTCTGCACCTGTTTCGGCCTTTTTCGCGGCCTTCGTGAGCATCTTGATCTACTGGATGTGGTGGTACATCGGTAAGGCCTTCTGCACCATCCGCTATATCAAGGGCAGGATCTAAACCGCGTGCTCACGCAGTTCAGTGAAAAGGACAAGTAACAATGACAATCACTAAATTGGTAAACGCAGCACTCGCAGTCGCGGTGCTTGTAGTGGGCGTGCTCGCTCTCTCGTCCCAGCCCGTTCGGGCTCATGGCGAACGGGCGCAGGAGCCTTTCTTGAGAATGAGGTCGGTCCAGTGGTACGACCTGAAATGGGCGCCGGAGACGGTTGCTGTCAACGAGAGCATGAAGGTCACCGGCAAGTTTCGTTTGTCGCCGGAAACCCATTGGCCGCAGACTCTGGCCAAACCGGAAGTCGCCTTCTTGAACATCTCGCATCCCGGTCCCGTGTTCGTCCGCAAGGCGTCGTTCATCAACGGCGTCAACGGCGCGAACTCGACCTCCTTCAAACTCGGACGTGATTATGAGTTTGAAATCACCCTGAGAGGGCGCGAGCCTGGCACGTGGCACGTCCACACCATGATCAACGTCTTGGACGGCGGCGCCATCGTGGGGCCAGGCAAATGGGTCACGGTCACGGGCTCGCGGGCGGACTTCACCAACCCGGTGACGACCCTGACCGGCGAGACCGTAGACCTTGAGTTCTATGGTCTGGCCAACAATCTGTTGTGGCACGGCATTTGGCTAGCCATTGGTGCGGTTTGGATCGTGTGGTGGGCGATGAAGAGATTGTTCTTCTCCAGGCACCGCATGGTTGCTGCCGGCCGGGGCGACGAGCTGATAACCGGTCCCGACAGGATAATCTCGTTCGTTATGCTGGGACTCGCCGTCGGAGTGACGATCGGCGGTTATGTGTGGGCGAATGCCAAATGGCCCATCACCTTGCCGTTGCAGTCGGCGCGTGAAGCCATCGTGCCGTTGCCGGACGATACCAACAAGGTCCAGGTGGTGTTGGAACGCGCCACCTACCGTGTGCCCGGTCGGTCGATGACCATGAACCTCAAGATCACGAACACCAGCAACACGCCAGTGCGGCTGGGCGAGTTCGCGACCGCGACGGTTCGTTTCATCAATCCGGTTGTGGGCACGATGGACGACACGACGGCGTCCTATCCCGAAGATCTGAAGGCTGAAGAGGGCCTGACCGTTGATAACAATACGCCGATCGCACCAGGCGAAACGCGTGTGGTTCAGATTACGGCGCAGGATGCTGCTTGGGAAACCGAGCGGCTCTCGTCGTTGATCTTCGATCCCGATAGCCGGTTTGGCGGCCTGCTGTTCTTCTACGGAGCAGACGGAAAACGGCAAATCTCTGACGTGGGCGGTGTTCTCGTCCCGATATTTATCTAGGTAGATAGTCGGAGTTTGGATCGCAAAATTCATGCCCGCCGGTGGTTTATCCGCCGGCGGGTATGGCGTATTCTGGATACCACGGCGTATTCTGGATGACTGGAACCCAAAACAATGAGCAAGAGAATGATTTGCCACCGCGTTGGCCGCACCTGGATGAAAACAAAGGTCTGTCTGCGCGACTTACCGGTCGCCATCGTGGCCATGATGGCTATGTGCATCGCGGCGCTTCTGCCGACAGAAGCCGATGCCCACGGTAACTTGCCGATCGAGGAGGACACATGCGCCCGTTTCATGGGCCGCAACATTGTTCATTTCAGCGCTTATCAGCCGCAGTTCGACAAGGCGGGACACTATTGTGATGAGATCCCGAAAATTGGCGACACTATTGTCGTTGTGGATCTCTACAATCAGCGGCTGCGGCAGGTGCCGGTCTCGTTGAAAATCATCGACCCGAGCTTATCGGAAGTCGAACAGGTGCTGGTCTCGACCCAGCCGAAAGTTTACACCCATGGCGTCATCGAGGCGGAAACGAGCTTTCCTCATTCGGGCAACTATCAGGCCATCATCACGGTCGCTGATGGCGACGCGGAGGAACGCATCTTCACGATTCGCGTGGAGCCCAGCAAAGTCATGACCTATGTCAGCCGCGGGCTGATTTATGCGATCATGTTGATCCTGATTGGTTTGCTGATCGTGCGGCCCATTTGGAACTTCGTGCAAAGACGCGGTGGGGCAGCCTGAAGCAAGACCAGTCCGACATAATCGTGCCTCTATAGAGCTGGTTGGCACGATGAAACTTCACGTATTTGATCTTGGTCAATTGCAAGCGCGTTTGCGCAGCGCAGTTTCATGAAAAGCCAAGCATAGAGTTGAGCACGCCATGAAAAGAATTTCAGTTCGCTTCGCACTTCTAATCGCAGCAATTGGTTTGGTCTGGGCCGGGCATGCCGGTGACGCCAACGCCCATGGCGGAGTCACCAATGAAGGCAATATGTGCATCATGAAAATCGGCCCCTACAGAATGCTTTTTACGGGTTATCAACCCGAGAGGGCACGCGCCGAAGAGTTTTGCGACGACATTCCCTACGAGGGTAAGGCCATCATCGTGCTGGACCACGTGGACACTGTCCTGCGTGAGATGCCGACCGATTTTCGCGTCATGAAAGATGTGAAGGATCTGGGCGTCACGGCGAAGCTCGAAGAGCTCGGCAATAAAGAAGAGATGGAGGCTGCGACGCTGCTTTACGAGGAGCCCAGGCTCTATCCTCGCGGCACAAAGCAATTTGAGATCGACCTGCCGAAGGGCACCTATATCGGGCTGGTAACGATCGCCGATAAAAAGGCCGACACGGTCCATACTTCGGTTTTTCCGTTCACCATCGGCATGGGGTTTGCGACTCAAGTCTTCAACTATGTGCTGATCGCAATTGGTTTCATCGTGGTGTTCGGCGCGCTTGGAGTGTTCGTGATGAAAGGCAATGCGGCGACGGATGAAGCCTGAGGGCAGGCTGTCCGTGCTGTTTCTGGCGAGTGCGCCAAGTCCCCAATTGTGATTGACCCGCCATTGTAGAATTGTGTTTTACCTGCCGGGCTTTCCCCAAGGCGACGTCGCGGCCCTTTCGATTCCAACTGAATTGGGTATATTCTCATTTCGCGGCATAGCCGCGATCAGTTGTGCGTATCGAAAATATCGAAAATTCTTTTTTCGAATGCACGGTAACGGTGGGAAGGGTCCTCCGTACCGCGCGCGGAATCCAATCTTGGGGAGGTTACCAATGTCAGCAGTACTTTATTGGCTTGTTTTGACAGCCTTGATGACAGCTTTGTTCTGGCTGCCCTACGTTCTTCAGCGGATCATGAATAACGGTTTGATACGCACCATGGGCAATCCCGATCCCAAAGACAAACCATTGACGGGCTGGGCCCAACGGGCCCAATGGGCACACGCCAATGCGGCCGAAAATTTGGCTGTGTTCGCCCCGCTCGCCCTTGCCGCCCACGTGGCCGGCGTTGGCAACAACCCGGTGATCGGCGGTGCAGCAATGGTCTATTTCTTTGCCCGTCTGGCTCACTATGCAATCTACACGGCCGGAATTCCGATGTTGCGTACCCTGTCATTTGCTGCTGGCTGGGCTGCAACAGTGGCAATCGGTCTCGCGCTCGTTGGCGTCATTTAAGGTACGGTTAGCCGAGCCCACTGAATGCATCTATAGAGACGCCTAATATAGAGTGCTTCCGATATCTGCCCCGCGCGGTGCATATAGCGCCGCGCGGGCGCTTTTTGCCCTATACGGTTGACCCATATCAAAGTCCTTTGGTGCCTGGTCTGTTGGACTCCCCATAAGCGGAGGTCCGGTATTCAACCGTATTGGTCCAAATCACTAGATTCGCGGGATGAAACGCCGTCACGCCGATCATACATTACAGCTATGTGCGCGAATCGATAGGGAGAACGTATGTTTGGCAACACGCGGATCATTTCAGGGCTGGTGATGGTGGTATCGGCCGTAGCGGCGCTTTATGTCGCCTGGCTGCTCAACCCCTCTTATTTGCCGCCGGCGGTCTCCGATTTCCTTTACAGCAATTTGGGCGAACGCCCATTTGCGCCGGCCCCACCGACGATGGACATGGCCAAACTTCAACCCGAGGAAGTCTGTCCCGAACGGCGGCCACAATGGCGTGAGGCGCAAACGATCGACGGCGTCGAGATGCAGGCGTCGCCGCTTTGCCACCCAGATAACCCCTATGAAGTCGCCGCCTTCGTCAAGGGCACCAATAACGTCTCGCCCGGTACGCTGATGCAAACCCAGTTGACGCCCGATGCGGTCGTCAAGGGGCGCGATCTAGACGGCGACGGCGATCCCGACGAAATCCATATCAGGCTTGAGGTCGCCGAGCTTAACGGCCATTCGCCGGACGCTCCGGTGGAAGTTCCGGGGTATGCCATTGCACCGGGCGTTCGACCCGGCTTTTGGGTCTTCGTGCCAAAATATCGTGGCATGGCGACGGAGAATCTTATCACGTTCAAAGCCCAACCGGGGTTGCGCATGCCGTCGGTTCCGATCCGTGTCGAGCAGGGCGACGAGGTCAAGATCACTCTCGAGAATACTCACTATTTGCCGCATACGATCCATTTGCATGGCGTCGATCACCCCTATCAGGACGCCAATGGCGAAGGCAATGACGGCGTGCCGCGGGTCAGCGAGATGCCGGTCATGCCGGGTGATGCCCGCACCTATGACATCAAGCCGCGGCAAACCGGCACGATGTTCTACCACTGCCATGTGCAACCCCAAGCGCACATTCTGATGGGGCTCAACAGTCTCTTCATCGTCGAGGAGAACCGTCCCAATAATTTCGTTCAGACGCTGAATGTGGGGGCAGGGCACGTTCGCCATTCTTCGGTGGGCGTGCGCGAGCGCTATGGCCGCGAATACGACATGCATTACCAAGATGTCGACTACGACATGCACAACATCATCCAGAGCTCCAACGATCCTCGCGTCATATCGGAGCGCATTCATCGCAGTTTCAATATCACCCAGCGCAAGCCCGAGGCGTTTGTGCTGAATGGCCACTCCTTTCCTTACACAATTCGCGACTCGATGATCGTGGTGAAGGAGAACGAGCGAATTAAAATGCGGGTTCTCAACGGCGGCGCGGTTTCGCTGGCGCTGCACACCCACGGCCATAAGGTGACGGCAACCCATTTAGACGGCATCGCGCGTCCGCCCGCCCAACAGATTATTCGCGATGTGGTTCATTTCGGTCCGGCCCAACGCGCAGATCTTGAGCTCGAGGCCAAAAACGACGGTCTCCACAGTTATGGTCCGGGCATCTGGGTGATGCACGACCACCACGAGCAAGGCACCACGACAAACGGCATCAATATGGGCGGACATATCAGCGCGATCGTCTATGAGCAGTTTTTGGGCGAGAGTGGCATTCCGAAGGTGGTCGGCGGTCTCGGCCCTCTGTTCACGCCCGAATATTTCCGTGGTGAAGTTCCGATTTTTGCAGGCATGGATCCGCAGGGATTGCTGAACACCCCGGGGCAGCGACAAACAAACAGCACCGGCACGTTGCTCACGGTCCTGTTGGCTGTGTTGCTGGGTCTGTTTTTCGGTGCGCTCACTTGGTTGATCCGCTCGCCGGGCAGTGGTGTGACGGCCGCAAGAAAGAAACGCTAGGCGTTGGGACAAGGCGCTCGGCAAACTGGGGGCGAGAAAGGAACTTTGATCATGACGATCAGAACAATCCGAAGTGCACCTGAAGTCTTCTGCTTGGCGGCGGGCTTGGCGCTCATTGGCTTGGCCGCGACCGTCTCACCCGGGCTGACGCAGGAGGCACAGACGGGCGCAGCAGAGTCGAAGACAGATATGCGCGGGTCGCATGACGGCGGCGAGGCAAATGCCGCTGCAAAGGATGTCGACCATTCGAAGATGGACCATTCGCAGCACGCCGGTCACGAAGGTCATAAGATGGTGCTGGACGATAACGGCATGGTGATGAACTGGAACGACGACACGCCGCCGCGCGATTGCAAGAACGGCATTTCGGAAGACGTCGAGTTCACCGTCCATGCGGGCCGCAAATATGCCAAGCCCGGCCAGTCCTTCGGCTTCAGCACCAATGAGTGGAACGTCAAGCCGTGTGCGCGTGTGAAGATCACGCTCGTGAACGAGGACAAGATTCGTCACCAATGGATGATGCACGGGCTGCCCCGCTATATCTATCCCCAAGCAATGTTTCATCTGGAGGCTGCCGGGGGCCAAACGCGGAGCGGAACCTTCATTGTGCCGAGCGGCGATGAAACGCTCTTGGTTCACTGCGATATGGCCCAGCACATGGAAAAGGGCCTTAAGGCTCAGCTCAAAATAGGCGCCGGCAGCGGCGACCTGCCAAGTGTGCCCGGCATCAGCGCTGCGCGCGTCCAGGATCCGCAAGCACAACGCACCGGGGGCTGGCAGATTGCCTTGCTGCTGGGCGGACTGTTGTTGGGCGTCGGGATCGGCGGCGGCCTGTTGGGGCGCAAGTCGAAATAAGAGTTCGTCGCTTCGAGGCAGACCTAGCGCTTGTCGCGGTGGCTATAAAGCGTCCAGACGCCGTCGACTTCGCGAACGATGAGGTAGATCGTCTTTGGCGGTGTTTGCTTGCAGGTGGCCGCCTCGCTGCCGCGCAGGCGGTAATCAACGGCGCACTCGTGGCTCTGGCGATGGGCCATCAGCTTGCAGCGGTGCTTGGTGAGTTCGATCGTCTTGCCGGCGGCAATCGCATCCTTGGGCTGAAGTTCGGTCAGAATCCGCATCACGTCACTTTCGTCGGGACTAAATTTGAGGCAGCCCATGAGTGCCAGGGCAATGATGATGATGCTGCCGCGCTTCACGAACAAACTCACCCGCCTGCCTCCTGTCCTCGATGAACCCAGCGCCGTGGGTGATTGCGGATTGTTTCCATTATCTTCGTTACGCCGACATAAACAATCGGCAATCGTCTGCCAAGGCGTCCCTTTGAAATTTGGCTATCTCGCCAAGGTGTCTTGCGCGCCCTACCCATCCCGATCGATGATACGCAAGCCGCACCGGGCGCTAGGGCTGCGGTGAAGCGGGCATGGCTAAAACGGAGGTGCGCTGGTGGCTTCAAAGCTCGAATTGGCTGTGGCGGCATGGGCCCAGCAGATCGGCGTCGAAAACGTGAATGCCGAAGCTGCCGCCTGTGCGGATGCGGGCAAGGCCACCTTCGCCGAACCCCATGGGGGTGTCCTTGCGGTCCTGCGGCCAGGGGGGTTGGCGGACGTGCAGGCTTGTCTCAGCATCGCCGGCGCACACGGCGTCGCGCTCTATCCGATCAGTCGTGGCAAGAACTGGGGCTATGGCTCAGCGGCGCCGGCAGCAGGGAGCTGCGCCGTACTTGATTTGCGGCGGATTGATACGATCAGCGATTACGATGAGCGTCTGGGCAGCGTGAGCGTCGGGCCCGGCGTCACCCAAGAAGCGCTGTCGCACTATCTAATGGAGGCTGGCGATAAGCACTGGATCGATGCCACGGGCACGACGGTTGATTCCAGCATTCTTGGAAACGCGCTTGATCGCGGCAACGGCTACTCGCCCTATGCCGAGCACTGCGCCCATATATGCGCGCTCGAAGCGGTGCTGGCCGACGGCTCGGTGATCAAAACCGGCTTTGGTGCCTTTGGCGATAAGGCGCGCGCCGCCAACGCTTACAAGTGGGGTGTCGGTCCATCGCTCGACAGTCTGTTCTTTCAGTCCAATCTGGCGATCATCACGCGTGCGACCATTTGGCTGCTGCCGAAGCCTGAATATTTTCAGGCGTTCTTTTTCAGCGTCGAGCACGACGACGGGATCGCAGACGTGGTCGACGCCCTAACACCGCTTCGGCTTGCCGGGCTGCTCAACAGCGCGGTGCATATAGGCAATGTCTACCGCGTGATCTCGACCATGCAGCAATATCCCTTCGGTGAGCAGGGCACAGTGCCCATCGATGCGGCGCGTATCGAAACCTTTAAGAAGGAAGCGGGCGTGGAGGCCTGGAGCGGCACGGGCGCGCTCTATGGCACCAAGGCGCAAGTCGCCGAGGCGCGGCGGCGGATCAGGCGTGCGCTCAAAGGAAAGGTCACGCGCATTCAATTCCTGGACGATCGGCTGCTGGCCGTCGCCGAGCGTATCGCACCGCTATACCGGATGCTCACTGGGATCGACCTGCAACGCATCCTGGGTCTGTTGAAGCCCGTCTATGGCATCATGCAGGGGCGACCAAGCAGCGCGGTGATCGGTAGCGTCTATTGGCGCAAGCGTTCGGGCGCGCCCGAGCAGGGCGACCCGGACCGCGATGCCTGTGGTTTGATCTGGTGCCCATTGATTGCGCCAGCAAAAGGCGAGGTGGTCGCCCAGGCGGTGGAGATCGCCAGCGCGCTGCTGCTGGAGAGGGGGTTCGAGCCCGGCATCACGGTCACCCATTTGACCGAGCGCGCGATCGACGTGGTGATCTCGATCACCTATGACCGGGAGACCGCGGGCGAGGACGAACACGCCAAGGCCGCCTATCTCGAACTGCTGGCGTTGCTGGGCGCCCAGGGGTTCTATCCCTACCGGCTCGCCACGATCGGCATGGGCGTGATGGACGGCACGAGCAAGGAAACGCGCGCCGTGCTCGCCAAGCTCAAAAAGGCGTTTGATCCAAAGGGCCTGATCTCGCCGGGGCGGTATCTGCGCTAGGGCCGGGCGCTATCGGGTGTGCCAACCAAGTACGTCAGGCGCCCGCCTGCCTTGATCAACGGGTCGCCAAACTCCTCAATCGGCACGTGGCCCATCTGCCAGTCATAGCCCTTGTCGCTCAAATCGGCAGTCAGGTCCTCAAGCTCATCCAACGCATAAGTGCGGATGTGCGAAGCGATGGCGTCCCATGTATAGAGCAGCGGCGTTATGGGGATCAGATAGGTCCAGAGCAAGCGCCGCCAGCCGAACGGCCGGATGAAGGCCGAATCGAACAAGGCGATCAAGGGGCCGATCACAATCGCCTTTGATAGATTTAGCAGACTGCGCTCGGTGAATTCGGCGATCAGGATCGGGGCGCTCGCATCCACTGCGTCGTTCAGGATCTTGCGGGCCAGTTCAGGCGGCAAATGGTGGAAGGCGGTGAACATGGTGCGCAGACCGGTGACGTCGCGGGGCACATCGGTGGCATCGACAGACTTGGCGATGTGGCCGACGCGCCCCGTTGTCGCCGCCTCGATGCGCGCGAAGGCCTCGAGATTGGGAAACTTGTCGGTGAGCAGGATGGGGACTTCTTTACCGCAGGCCGCGTCGATCGCCTCGTGCAGTCCGACAATGTCACCGCCGCTGCCCGAGCCCAAATCGACGATCTGTCTGGATTTCGTTTCGCGCAAGGTCTCTATAATGAGCGGCACAAGCGCCCGGTAGACGCCGCGGGATGCGATCTGATAGTGCAGCAGCTCGGTGATCTGGTCCCGCCAGACCTGCGGCAACCATTCCAGATCCTCGAACTCGAATAGGCTCAAACGCTTCATATGTATGCTCCGCTCGGAAGATTTTGGCGCGCTTGGCGCTTGGGTCAAGCGACTTGGGAGCCAAGCCTGTGGACGCTCGACCGATTCTATAGGGATTCAGCGAACAGCTGACCGGGGGATGGTGTGACAAAAGCGTAAGCGGGCGTCAAATCGGCGGCGGTCGCAGGACTGAGTGCTACGGTCTGGCGCGCCTCGTTGCGGGCAGAGTTGGGAGGCTGCCCTTGTCGTTAACCCGCCGGCGATCGGCATTTCGATCTGCTCCATCAAGTGGACGAAAGCACCATAAATGGTAGAAAACAGCCGTTTTAACACCGTTGCGGCGTTCAAAAACGCCTGGGGCGGCCCCCGTTTATGACACTTGAGGGACGTCTGATAGGCCGAAAGCGCGCAATTCGCGAAATAAGGCATGTGTGAAATATGACACAGGATTCCAGAAACAAGGCGGGACGCACACGACTCTTCTTGCACTGTATTCAGCCGGTTTGATAGGAAAGTGACAGTTAACCGGTGTCTCATGCCATTTGGTGACCGGAGATTTGCTCAAGGCTGAGGGAGCTTCAAGAGCAAATGGTCACCGCGAAAGGGCGAAACGGGGGATAAAATGAAAAAGTTGAACCAAAATAAAATCAAGGCATTGTTGCTGGGAGCCTCCGCTCTTGCTCTGATGGTGGAGCCGGCATCTGCTGAATACATCCAGACCTTGGGAATGGGTCAGAAAACATCGAGCTTGGCCGGTGCTGTCACCGCCACGGCAGATGATTTTGACGCGTTCTATACCAATCCAGCCGGTGCGGCGAACTTCGTCACGCCAGTGATTGGTTTGACCGCCAAGCTGATCGACACGACCAACCTTGAAGTCAATGACGGTGCCGGTGGCGGCGTCAAGGACACGTGGAAGGGCGAGGCTCTGGCCACCGCTCCGGCCCTCGGCGCCTATTTGCCGGTCATGCCTGGTTCGATTGTCATGGGACTGGGTATCGGCGCGCCGTACGCGCTCGCGGCCGACTTCAACGATCAGAACTTCGGCAACACGGTCACCAACGACCACTCGACGAACATCGAGTTGCTCTACATCGAAGCCGTGCCGACCGTCGCTGTGAAGTTGAGCGACAGGCTCAATATCGGCCTCGGCGTCAATATCGGCCTCGCCAAGCACCTTAAGGAAGCCATCAAGTTCACCAATCTCGGTGGGTTTGTCAGCGGCACACTGGTGGCACAGAGCGACGACGACATGCCGTTGCCTGTCGCGCCGTGGGAGTTCTCCACTGATCCGACCGCTGTCACCTTCACGCTCGGCATGCAGTATCAAGTGCTGCCGAACCTGAAGTTCGGTGCGACCTATCGCGGCGAGACGCCCAACGAGTACGAGGGCAACGTGACCCTTCACACGGATTTGGCCAGTACTGTTCCTGGATTATGCGACAACATTGGAGGGGCCGGAACGCCTAACTCATGCGGCACCGAGCGCTTCCGCACCACCATCGAATTGCCGCGGCACTTGAAGCTTGGTTTAGCCTGGCAGGCGACGGAGAACTGGGAACTGTCGTTCGACGCGATGTGGACCAACTGGTCCAACGCCACGGGCTTTGGTTCGGATCTCATCATCGACCTGACCGAATCGCAGAACGCGCCTAACCTTGCCTTCGGCGCCGGTGGTGCAGGTGCTCAAGGTCTGCTGTGTCAAGCCGGCGTCTGCGGTATTAACCAGATCCACGTTGCGGCCGAGGCGCAGGATACGATGCAATACAGCATCGGCTCCAAGTATGACCTGAACCAAACCGTGTCGCTGCTGGCTGGTTATTCCTTCGACGAGCAGTTCATGCCGAACAAGACCCAGAACTTGATCTTCCCGAGTTCTGACCGGCATTGGCTCACGGGCGGCGTCGAGCTCAAGGTCCCCTCGGCGATGGGTCTGTGGAAGCTCAATCTCGGTGGTCAGTTCATCTTCTACGAAGACAACTTGGTCGCCAACAGCCAGAACGCAGGTGGCTTGGGTCCGACGGCGCAAGTCGGTCCTGCCCTTGGTCCGCAGGTCGGCGGTGCCGCCAACGCGGTCACGCTGGGCTCGCAGACCAATCCTTACGAGATCGACGGTCATCTCTGGACGGTCGGCCTGGGCGCGACGCTCTTCTTCGGAGATACCGGAGAAGCACCGTTGAAGTAAGCTTCATAGCCGAAGATCAGTCGATCTAACAAGAAATGCGGGCGTCCTTCGGGGCGCCCGCTCTTTTTGTAGCTCAGCGCAAGTCAACCGATGATGGTAAAGTTTGGCCAGGGTGGAGCCAGCCAACCCCGCTCCCCATGTGACGCCTTCCATGTGACGCCTTTTGAGCCTTCTAAAATGTGACCTTGGGTTCGTGCCCGTTCATCAGACGGTAGAGGTTCGAAATGTTGCGGACCACGACGAGCGCGGCGAGGCCGCCAAAGAGCTGAACGAAGTGCCACTGCTCGAAGGCAATCAATATAAATGGCACCAGAACGACGCTGACAACGGAGGCGAGTGTCGCGTAACGGGTTGTCAGCAGCACCAGCAACCAAATCAGCCCCATGACGATCCCCGATTCGGTGTGGAACAGCAAAAGCGCGCCAAAATAAGGGGCTATGCCACTGCCCCCACGGAATTTGCCGAAGGCTGGATAAAGATGACCCACAAATGCGCCGAACGCCGAAAGAATGGCTGGAACCAATCCCCAGGTCGCGGCGGGCAGCGCGGCGGCGAAGAACCCTTTCAGAATATCGCCGACGAGCGCAGTACCCGCCAATGTTTTGTGGCCTGCTGAAAACAGATCCAACACGCGCAGTCGGCCGTCGGGGGATTCGGGCACATCTTCGGCATGCGACAGATGGTTCATAATGCGGGCGAAGGGAACCGACCCCAACAGATAGCCGAACACAATGGCGATGGCGTAGTTGCCATAGGGCTCGGGGAGCATCTGGGCGGTGAAGAATTCAGGCATGGTGATGACGCCTCGGCATGTTTGAAACGGAAAGCGAATCGCCTGCAGGTTAAGGCAGCGGCCCAGCTTTGACTTGGTTGCGGTTTGTAGGGGCAGCAGCGGCGGCGATCAAGGGTTTTTGCCCGCATTGGTTCTGTTTGCGGTCCCATAAAGCGTATCCAGAATCGGGCATTCGGGCGTGGACCCGCCCCGGCATTTGGCGGAAACCTCGGCCAGAGTTGCCTCGAGGCGTTTGAGATCGGCGATTTTCGCCCGGATCGACGCCAAATGATCGAGTGTCATGGCGCGCATCTCATCGCATGTGAACGATCCGCTCTCGGCCGTTGCCAGCAAGGCGCGAACCTCACGCAGCGAGAAGCCGAGGTCGCGAGCCCGCGCGATCAAGGTCAATCGCTTGAGGTGGCTTTCACCATAGACGCGGTGGCCGCCGGCGGTGCGCGGTGGATCGGGCAGCAGGCCAACGCGTTCGTAATACCTAATGGTCTCGATATGGACGCCGGTTCGTTTGGAAAGTTCGCCTATCGCGATGGACGCATCTCGCAATTTGTTGATCCCCTCGCATTAAATGAAGGCTTGAAACTGTAGTGACTACAGGTCCTATATTAGCATCGAATAGGAACCCCTGGAGCGAAATGCATGGCGGATGATATCCAGAGCGTGACCGAGTCGCACGCGGGCGAGGCAGACCAAGACCAGCGAGGCATTGGCCTGGAGAGAATTGCCGTCACCGGCGGTATTCTCGGCGCGGTCGCGGCCTCGACGTGCTGCGTGGTTCCCCTTGGCCTCGCCGTTTTCGGCGTCGGCGGGGCATGGGTATCGGGATTGCGCGCGTTCGCGCCCTACCAGCCCTTTTTTCTAGCCCTCGCGGCGGGCGCGATCGGGTATGGGTTTTACCGTGTCTATTGGAAAACGGGGCGGGCATGTGAGGCCGACGAGGCTTGCGCGCGGCCGTTGCCCAATGGGTTTGTGAAGTCGGCGCTGTGGTTGGCGAGCGCCATGGTCACCGCCGTCATAACGTTTCCTTATTGGCTCCCTCTTATCGAACCATATCTTCCATAGAATCCTTATCGGAGAAAAATATGAGATATATCAACATTTTAACATTGGTTTTCGCGTTTGTTGCGGCGTCCCTACCAGCCCACGCGGCGGTGAAAACGATAACGCTGAATATCGAGAACATGACCTGTGCCGGTTGTCCTTACCAGGTGAAACGATCGCTGACGGGCATCGATGGCGTCGAATCGGCGCAGGTTTCGCTTGAGACCAAGCAAGCCGTCGTCACGTTCGATGATGCCAAGACCAATGTTGCGGCTCTGACCGCGGCCACGACCAATGCCGGTTTCCCGTCCAAGTCGGTTGAGGCAGCTGGTGCGGCCGGTCAGTGAACCCATGAGCGAGAGCGAAAATTCTTGCTGTGGTCCGGCCAACAGCAAACCGGCTAATGGCGGTTATGATCTAGCAGTAATCGGCGCGGGATCTGCCGGCTTCTCGGCCGCCATTACCGCCGCGGACGAGGGCGCCCAAGTTGCGCTCATCGGTCATGGGACCATTGGCGGCACGTGCGTCAATATCGGCTGCGTGCCGTCCAAGACCATGATCCGCGCCGCCGAGACGTTGCATCAGGCCAAGGCCGCCCATAGATTTGGCGGGCTCGAAGCGCAAGGACGTATTCGCGATTGGTCAGCCGTCATGGCGGACAAAACGGAACTCGTCGATCAGTTAAGACAGGCAAAATACGTCGACGTCCTGCCGAACTACAATTCGATCGCCTATCTGGAGGGCGCCGCCAGATTGACCGAGGACGGCGTCGAGGTGAATGGCGCTGCAATCAAAGCAGGTAAGACCGTCATTGCCACGGGTTCGTCACCGTCACTGGCGTCCATTCCAGGCATAGATCAGGTGCCTTATCTGACCAGCACCACGGCGCTCGAACTGGATCATTTGCCGAAGTCGCTGATTGTCATCGGCGCCGGCGTCATTGGCTGCGAACTGGGCCAGATGTTCGCCCGCATGGGGAGCGAGGTTACGATTGCGTGCCGGTCGCGGTTGCTGCCGGACGAGGAACCGGAAATCAGTGAAGTTCTCAAACTCTCATTGATGTCCGAGGGCATCGGGGTGCTCACGGGTGTCGACTACAAGTCGATCCGGGAAAACGGTCAAATTTGCCTCGAATACGAGTCCAGTGGATCGTTGCATAAGCTGGCCGCCGAACACGTCCTCGTGGCGACGGGACGGCGACCCAATGCGGATGGGCTTGGTCTGCAGGAACTGGGCATTGAGCGGCTTACAAATGGCGGCATCAAAGTCGACGATCGCATGAGAACGACACGTCCGGGCGTCTATGCAGTGGGCGACGTGACAGGCCGCGATATGTTCGTTTACATGGCAGCCCACGGCGCCAAGATAGCCGCGCTTAATGCGCTCAACGGCGATAATCGTCGCTACGACGATAGCGCCATCCCCGAAGTGGTCTTTACGGACCCGCAGGCCGCCAGTGTCGGACTGACGGAGGCCGAGGCGCGCTCTGCCGGACATGATGTGGTGACGTCCGTGCTCGATCTCGGCAACGTGCCGCGCGCGCTGGCCGCCCGCGATATTCGCGGGCTGATCAAGCTGGTGGCGGAGAAGGAGACCAAGCGGCTGCTGGGCGCCCATATCCTGGCGCCCGAGGGCGCGGACTCGATCCAGACGGCCACGCTCGCGATCAAACAGGGCCTCACCTATGAGGAGCTCGGCGACATGATCTTCCCGTATCTGACGACAGTCGAAGGCCTGAAGCTTGCGGCGCAAACCTTCGACAAGGACGTCTCCAAGCTTTCGTGCTGCGCGGGATGAGCGAAGCGGTAGAGGCGCAACGTTTTTGGTCGGACGCGAATTATCGCGCTCCAAACTAGAAGGAGATGAACTTTGGATAGGCTCATTTGTCCTACATGCGGTTGCTCCTTGGTCCGCCTGGGACACGCCAATGACGCGATCAAGTATAGCCACGGCGGAAGAGACTACTTTTTTTGTTGCCAGGGCTGCGTTGATCTTTTCGCGGCAGATCCGCAAAAGCACCTCGAGGAAACGAAGGACCTGATCGTATGCCCGACGTGCTTGGCAGAAAAACTGCCGGAGTCGACCGTCAGCCTCGAGCACGATGGGCAGGAAATCCACTTTTGTCGTTGCCCGTTTTGCATGGACGAATTCAAGAAAAACTCCGATTACTACCTCAGGCGTTTGGAAGGCGGCGAGGCGGAGAAGCCGGTTGGCGCTCGCGCGCCCTTCAGGGCGGCTTCGTAAGCCGGGCACGCCACGCCATGTTCTTGCCGCCTCGATCCTACGGTTGGGTACTGAACCGGCGAGATCGACGGCTACAGAGATCAAAAAGAAAATTGAGATGGCCAACAAGCAACGCAAGATAGAAATTTTCAGCGCGGGCTGCGCGCTGTGTGAAGACGTGGTTGAACAGGTGACCGGGGCTGCGTGTTCTTCATGCGACGTCCAAGTTCTGGATATGAAATCGCTTGATGTTTAACAGCGCGCCAGCGAGCTTGGCGTCAAAACCGTTCCAGCGGTGGCGATTGACGGTGAACTCGCGGATTGCTGCGCGGACCGTGGCGTTGATTTGGACACTTTGCGAGCGGCTGGGTTGGGGCAACCGGGTTAGACGAGCGTCCTAGCGCTGTTCCACTGTGGTGGGGATCGGAGGTCGCGCTTGGCCGCTAAACCAAGAAGGCCGGCAGTTAACTTGTTGATTTAGCCTGTTTTTTTGCGCAACACCTCGGCTGCGACCTGAACCGGCGATATCACCGGCGAATAGGGCGGCGCATAAGCCAGGTCGATTTCAGCCATATCACGGGCCGTGAGGTTGCCCCACAGGCCGGCGGCGATTGTATCGATTGCCTTGTCGACGCCATCCTCGCCAACCGCCTGGGCGCCCAGCAAGCGCGCGGTCGCGCGCTCTGCGACGAGGGTGAGTTGGATCTCGCGGTTGGTAGGCATGTACTTGGCACGCGTCGGCGCATTGATGGTGGCGGAGACCGCATCGAAGCCCGCCGCCTTGGCCTGGGTTTCGCTCAGACCCGTGGTCGCGACCGCCAGATCGAACACCTTGAAAATCGCGGTGCCCAGAATGCCCGAAAAAGAGGCGTCGCCGCCTGCCATGTTTTCGCCAGCCACGCGGCCCTGGCGGTTGGCGACGTCACCAAGCGGCATCCAGACAAGCTGGTTCGAGATGCGGTGGTGCGTCAAGACGCAGTCGCCCGCCGCATAGACGTTCTCGATATTGGTGCGTTGACCGTCGTCGGTCTCGATCGCGCCACCGGCGCCCAGCTTAACGCCGATCGAGGCGGCAAGTTCGGTATTGGGCTTCATGCCGATCGCCATCAAAATCAGGTCGCCAGGTATCTCTTCGCCGGAATCCAGCCGGACTCCGGCCTTCGTGATCTCGGCGACACCAGACCCCATCCTCAAATCGACGCCGTGGCCCCCGAGATGGATCTGAACCTTCGAGGCAACGTTTTCCTCGAAATTGGGCAGCAGCCTTGGCGCCAACTCCGCGACCGTGACCTTCTTGCCAAGCGCGTGAAATGTTTCTGCCATCTCGAGGCCGATATAGCCGCCGCCGATAATGATGACCCGTTCGGCCGACGGCACCAATTCACCGATGCGGTCGACGTCCTTAAGATTGCGCAAAGTGACGACCGGCGGCGCATCGTCTGCCATTGGAATCGGTGGTTGGATCGGCTCGCCGCCGGTCGCGATCATGAGCTGATCGAAGGGCTCTTGCCATGTTTTGCCAGAAGATAAATCCGTAATGGATGCCTCACCTTTTTTGGTGTCGATCGCCTCGACCTTATGGCCGACATGGACATCGATACCGTCGCGGCCGAACTGTTCGGGCGTTCGGGCGACGAGGAAATTGCGCGGCACGGCAACGGTGTCGGACAAATGATAGGGCATGCCGCAGGCTGAATATGAAACGTCGGCGCCCGATTGAAACACCTTGATCTCGAGGTCCGGGTTTCGTCTGCGGGCTGTGGCGGCCGCCTTGGTGCCGGCCGCTGTGCCCCCGATGATCACGACACGGTCGGGCATGGTTGTAACCTAGCTGATTGTTGAGGTGAGCGTCATCCGCCGCCGTCCGCACAGGTCGGACGGCGGCGAAATGAAATGGGTCAGTTTTGTCCGTGCTTTTCCCAGTGGCCCGAAAAGACGCCTTCGGCCGTGATATCACGCGGCGTGATCGGTCGCGTGACCCAGGTGAGGTTCATGAAGTGGCGCACATTGACGTTCTCGGTCGTAATGTTACCGCCCCACGATCCGCAGGAAAGCGACAGCGTGTAGGGCATGCCGTTTCGCGGACTGCCGGCTGCCTCGTTGAGGTTCTGGTTGACGACAACCCGAGCCGTTTTTGTGCCGAAGGCGAGCGCATCGACATGGGCGTCGTTGCTGGTATGGATGCCGCAGGTGTGACCCATACCCTGATACTCCGTGATCGAGTTCACTAGGTCGACGGCGTTCTCGATGCCGCCATCATATTTGTAGAGGCTCAAGACCACCGTGAGCTTTTCGCCGGAAAATGGATGATCGTGGCCAAAGCCCGTTTCCTCGACGATCAGGAATGTTTTGCCGTCGGGTAATTCGAGTTCGGCGAGTTTGGCAACATCCTGGGCGGATTTTGCGATAACCGCGATGGTTGGGATGTGACCGCCATCGGGCCACATGGTGGCCTGCAGTTTGGTCTTTTCTTCCGGCGAACAGACGTAACCGCCGGCATCCTCCAAAAGACCTTTCAGCTTGTCGTAAATGCTTGAATGCGCGGCCACCGAGTTGTCGGCGAGACAGCTGGTGGCGTAGTCAAAGGTTTTGGCGCGGGCGATCATGGTCGCAGCGTCGTCGATATCGCCGGTCTCATCGACGATGTGGACCGAGTTGCCGACGCCAACGCCGTAGGCCGGTGTACCGGAGCTGTAGGCCGCCTTGACCATGCCGGCGCCGCCGGTGGCGACGATTACGTCTGCTTGCTCCATCAGCTCTTGGGTCTTGGCGATCGACGGCGTCTCGATGACCTGAATGAGGTCGGCAGGCGCGCCGGCTTGTTCACAGCCGCGCCGCATCGCCTCGACAACGGCGATCGATGTCCCCTTAGTGCGCGGATGGGGCGCGATGACGATGGCGTTGCGCGCCTTCAAGGCGGAAAGCGCGTTGACGGGCGGCGTCGCATCGGGACCGGTCGTCGGGATCAGCGCGGCGATGACGCCGACGGGCTTGGCGATCTTGACCAGACCATTTTCGGGATCTTCTTCGACCACGCCGCAGGTTTTGACCCTGCCCATATCGACCAGCGTGCCGAGAATGCGGTTCTCGAATTTGGCGATCTTGTCGGCAGTGTTGCCAAAGCCACCTTCATCGACCGCCAGCTGGGCTAGCGCTTCGCGATCCTTGAAGACTTGCCAGCCCACGGCTGTAACGAGGGCGTCGGCTTGTTCTTGCGTGTAGTCGGCGATCGCGGCTTGCGCCTTGCGCGCCGTCTCCATCATCTGGCCGATCTCGGCCTTGATTTCCTCGGGATCGGGTTTTTTCTTGGTTGCGGACTGCTCGGCGGCTTGCAGTGACATTTGAATTCACTCCTTGATGCGCGATTTACGACGCGCGCGTTTCACTCCCAGTGAAAAGGCAGATGTGACTAACTATGGTCAACTAAGACCATCTCAGATGCAAGAAAAAAAGCCCGGAAATGCGGGCTTTGTTCCGATTTCTCCGACTAAAGTCTAAGGCGCAGCGGAAGGCAGACGAATTCGGGCGTCCACGACCGCCAGTCCCTTTTCGTTCAAGATCAGGGGATTGATATCGAATTCCTTGGCCCAAGGCGTGGCGGCGAACCAGGCAGAGACTTTTGCAATTAAGCCAGCGAGGGCGGTTCGATCGACGCTCGGTCCGCCGCGATGGCCCTCGAGCAAGGTCTGGGCCTTGAGGGATGCGATCATATCAAGCGCCTCGGCATGGCCAATAGGTGCTAGCCGCAGGGCAACGTCCCCCAGCGCCTCGACCCAGACGCCGCCCAAGCCAAAAAGAACGATGGGACCAAATTGAGGATCGCGATAGCCCCCGACAATGAGTTCCAGGCCAGCCGCGGCCTGGGCCTGCAGCAATGCCGCTCCCGGTCCCAAGCGCTCTTCGAAATTGGCAAAAGTCCGTTGCACCGCATCCTGGTCGGACAAATCGAGGGCGACGCCGCCTGCCTCGCTCTTGTGCACCAGTCCTTCGCGTTCGGCTTTCATAACGACCGGAAAGCCCAATTGACTTGCAGCTTCAACGGCTTGCGAACCGGTCTCGGCGACGCGCCAGGGCGTCAGCGGCAAATCGAGTCCCTCGAGCAGACTGAAAACGGCAGGCGCCGGCAACCATTCCGCGCCGACGGCGGCGTCGGGATTTGCTGGTTCGGGCGCGCGCAACGACGGGACCGGGTGGACATCGCGCGCGCAGGTGTCTATCAGGCAGCGCGCAGCCCGGTCGGTCCAAGGCTCGCAGGGAATGCTCGCAGCCAGCAATTTCTTGCGGTTGCCGTCGGCTTCGCTCGAGGAGACCCAGCAGACGTGCAGGGGCTTGTTGTTGCCGCTGGCGCGGGCGCGTTCAAACTCGGCGACGACCCGGTCTGTTACCTCGGACATAAGCGCCGAGCGCTGCAGCAAGATCAATACTATGGCGTCGATCTCATCGCTCGCGAATAAGGCTCGCGTTGCGCCACCATAGATTTCCGGATAGCGACCCCAATCGGTCGTCATGTCGATCGGATTTTGGGCGCTGCCATGGGCCGGCAAAAGCGCCGCTATTTCGCTTTGCAAAGCCTGGGAAAGCTTGGGAACACGCAGGCCGCCCTCTTCAAGCAGGTCGGCCAGTTCGACGCCGGTGCCGCCCGAATTGGTAACGATGCCGACACGGTTGCCCCTAAGGGGCCCTTGGCGGTCGAGCGCGGCGGCGGCGTCCAACAGAGCAAGGCCGTCGCGCACGACGATGACGCCCGCTTGCTCTAATGCGGCGGACGCGATCGCCGTGTCGCCGGCAAGTGCTGCGGTGTGGCTCGCGGCCGCACGTTTGGCGGCCTCACCTCGCCCTGTCTTCAATACGACGATGGGCTTTTTTGGCGTTATGGCCCGCGCCACGTCGAAAAACCCGCGTCCGTCGTTGAATGATTCCATCAACATGGCGATCACGCGCGTCTCGTCGTCGTCGCCCAGAACCTCGAGCAGGTCGACCTCGTTGATATCGGCTTTGTTGCCGGGAGAGACTACCTTGGCAAAACCGATTTCGGCTTCGCGCGAATGAGTGAAGGCGGCCATGCCATAGGCGCCTGATTGGGTGATCAGCGAGATACCGCCGGCCGCCGGTAGGCCCAGCGCAATGGAGGCGTTCAGGCCGTTGCGCGCGTTGATGACGCCGAAGCAGTTTGGACCCACGACGCGGATGCTGCCTTCGCGCGCGATCGCCATCATGCGATCTTCCAGTGCCTTGCCGTCTGCGCCCGTCTCCGCAAAGCCGCTCGATATAACGAGCGCGGCCCCGATCTTGGCCTCGGCGCAGTCCTGCATGACCTCGGGCAGGGTGGCTGGCGGTGTCACGATGATGGCCAGATCAGCGCCGCCTTCAATGTCGACGAGGCGCCGATAGGCCTGACGGCCCAATACCTCTTGCTCCTTGGGGTGGATGGGGATCACTTCGCCCGCAAAGCCTGCATCGGCGCTCAGCAGGTTGCTCATGGCGATATAGCCGGCCTTGCCCTTTTTCGGCGTGGCGCCAACCAGCGCGAGCCGCCCGGGGTCGAACAGTGCCTTGGCCCAGGCGGTCATGCGAACTCGCCCTGCCCCACAAAAAGACTGGGTTCGCCGCCGGTGTGCAGGAAAGCCGCGCTCGACAAGCCGTCGAAGCGTCCAGCGCTCACATGGTGCATGTAACCGGCAAAAGCCTTGCCGGTGTAGACGGGGTCGAGAAAGACACCGCAGGCCCGCGCAGTGGTGCGGATGGCGGCGTTTCCAGCCGCCGACGCTTGGCCATAACCCTCGCCGATGAAGCCGTCATGGATGACGATTTCCGAAGCCGTTATCTCGTGCTCAAGGCCGACGAGGGCGGCTGCGTCGCGGGCGAACATGGCGGCGCGCTCGCGCGCCTCTTCGGCGGGGCGGCTCACGGTGTATCCCTCGATTTGCCACGGCGCGCCAATAAGCCTGGAGCCCAACAGCCAACCAGCCAGCGTCGCGCCGGAGCCGACAGCGAGTACGACCAGGTCGGGCACGAGTCCCGCCGCCTCGCACTGGGCGGCAAATTCGGCGACAGCCAGCACGTGTCCCACAACGCCCAGCGGGCAGGCGCCGCCGCGCGGAATCACATAGGGCTTGCGTCCGGCATCACGCAGTTCCGTCTCGACTGCACTCAGGGTGGTGTCCACCGATGCGCGGTCCATGTCGCGGGTAAAACGCGTTTCAGCGCCAAGCAGCCGCACCAAACGAAAGTTGCCTTGGGTTTCCTCCGGCGGATGGCCCCAATAGACGGCGACCATGTCGAGACCGCCCGCCTGGGCAGTCGCGGCGGTGGCCCGCACGTGGTTGGAGAGCGAGCCCGCACCCGTCACCAGTGTGTCGGCGCCCTTGGCGAGCGCGTCGGCCAGCAGGAATTCGAGGCCGCGAACCTTGTTTCCCCCGAAGCCGAAGGGAATCAGATCGTCGCGCTTGTACCAAAGCCGCGGCCCGCCGATGGCCTCGGCCAAGCGGTCCTGGGCAATGAGGGGCGTCGGCGCGCCGATCAGACTGTGCCGCGGCACGCCCGCAAACGCTTTCAGGGGCTTGGCGGTTGCCGCTTGTGTACTCATTCACGTCCGGCCTTCAGCACCGCGTCCACGAGCTGCCCGCAGGAGCCGGTGTGGTTGGCGTAGTCGAACAATGCGTCAATTTCCTCGGCGCTGAAATGAGCCATGATGGCGCTTTCCGCAAGTACGGCGTCTTTCAGCAGCGCGCCCTGTTCATGCGCCCGCATGGCCGTCTCGTAGACGAGTTTGTGGGCGCTCTGCTTGCCGATGCGCGCAGCCAGCGCCAGCATCACAGCCTCGGAGAGCGTGTAGCCCTTACTCGCCTCAAGATTGGCCTGCATGTGGTCTTCGTGAATGGCGAGGTTTTCGACCATCTGCAGCAGGAGCTCCAATGCCTTGCCGCCCGACATGGTGAGTTCGGGAATGGCGTGCCACTCGGTTTTCCAGGATCGGCCGTCGCGCTCGTGATCGTGCACCAAGCTCTCATTGACGATCTGCGCGTTGGCCCGCACGACGCGCGACAGAGAACCCAAATGCTCGGCGGTTTCGGGGTTGCGCTTGTGCGGCATGGTGATGCTGCCGACGGTACCGTCGATAAAACCCTCGCTCACTTCGGCCAATTCGCTGCGCTGGAGATTGTAAACCTCATGTCCAATGCGGTCGGCTGTAGCGGAGACCAACACCAGGACGTTGGCCCACTCGGCAAATTGATCGCGCGAGACGGTCCATGACGTAGCCGGCGGGGCGAGGCCCAGTCGCTCGCAAAAGCTTCGTTGGATGGAAAGCCCGTCGGATCCAAGTGACGACAAGCTGCCGACACCGCCGCAGAGCTGGCCCACATCCATACGCGACGACAATTCATCGAGCCGCTGGCGGTGACGGAGGATCTCGCAAAGCCAGCCTGCCACCTTGAATCCGAAGGTGATGGGCAGACCTTGCTGACCATGAGTGCGTCCAGCCATTACGGTGTCGCGATGGGATCGCGCGAGGTCGGCCAGCGCTGCCTCGAGCTTGCCGAGATCGGCCTCGAACAGCGCGCGCGCCTTTCCAAGCGCGATCATCAGCCACGTGTCGGTCAGATCCTGGACGGTGGCGCCATAGTAAAACCATTCGCCGCTGTCGCCTGGACAACGTTTCTGCACGGCCTGGATGAGACCGACGGTCGAGTGACCGCTTTCGCGGTAGCCGCGGGCAACCTCGTCGAGAAAGGTGTCATCGACCGCGATTCCCCGGCAAGCCTTGGCGACCTGGCCCGCTTCGGGTTTCGGAATTAGGCCAGCCTCGCCCTGGGTCTCTGCAAGCACCGCAAGAATTTCGAGCCAGGCGGCTGTGCGGGGAGCGTCATCGAAGATGGCGCGCAGCGCGGGCGTTGTCCAAGCGCTGGCGTACACCCGCGAACTCTGCGTCCAGCTCGACATCAGGTGATACCCGCGGCTGCTTGCGCTTTGTCGATGAGCTTGTGTTGGGCGCGAGCGATCGCGGCGGCACGCTTGCCTATGGTGCGCCTTTGGGCGCTGATCGCGGCGCTTAAGGTCTTGACGGCTTCGTCCACCCGATGCGGTGAAGCGCCGCCATAGCAAGACCGTGCTCCAACGGCTTGGCGGGCGTCCAGCGCGCGGGCAATGAGGTCGTCGTCGATGTCCAGGGCTCTGCCGATCGCTTGCAGCGCTGCGGTATCAAGGTCGCCAGCCGTGGCCGAAGCCAGGTTGCGGTCCTCTTGTTCCAGCAGGCGGATCAACAGGCCTATCACCTTATGGGCCTGGCGGAAATCGAGCCCGGTTTCCAGCATCAGGTGCTCGGCCATGTCGCTGGCGGCGAGTTGACCGTTTGCCAACAACGCTTTGGCACGCGCCTTGTCCACGTCGAGCTCGCGCACCACATCGGCCATCAAATGTGCGCCTTCGGCGGCTTGGTGCAGGGAGGCCGGAATTTCGGCATAGGCGGCCAAGCGGTTGTCCATTTGGCCGCTGGGGGTCCGCATCGAAGCCGCGATCGTTGTCTGCAGGCCCAGCGCTTGGTTGGCGAGCGAACGAAGATAGCTGAGCGCGAACGGGTTCTTCTTCTGAGGCATGATCTTGCTGGCGCGGGAATGGCTGTCGCTCAGGCGCACAAGGGCAAATTCCTGCGTGGCAAAGGCCATCAGGTCTTCGCCCAACCGATCGACCGTAATGAGCGCGTTGGCGATCAGGGCTGCGGCTTCGACGGACAAGTCGGCCTGCCACATCGCGTCGCGCGTGTTAGCAACGGGCGCGTCGAATCCCAACATGCGGGTCAGCGCGGCCCGGTCCTGGGGTGCAATCGAACCATTGGCGCTGCCGCCGCCTGCCGGCGAGTTGTTGAAACGCTCGAAAAGCGCCAGGGTGCGTTCGATGTGCCGCACCACGGGAAAGGCGAATCCCAATAGATAATGACCGAATGTGGTGGGCTGAGCGGCCTGCAAATAGGTGTAATCGGGAAACAGGGTGGCGCGATGGGCGCGGGCGGTTTTGGTCAACGTGTCCGCGAGAATGGCCAGCGCGTCGGCCAGCGACAACAGCTGGTGGCGTACGGCAATGTGGAAACCGCAGGTGATGGCTTCGCGGCGCGCCCGCGAGACGCCGAGCCAGCCCGCTGCGTCGCAATGGGCGTTCAACCAGGCTTCGCGGTTGGTGTAGATATCGCCGAGTGCCGGGTCGAGGCTGAAATCGTCGGGCCATCCGTGCAGCTCCAGCAGGGACCGCAACAGCACGGCGGCCTGATCGCGCGGGATCGGCCCAGACGCGCTCATCATCAGCGTGTGGGCCATATCGACCAGGCTGACGGGTTCGAATAGCTGTTGCTGACTTTTCAGTTCGTCGGCGAATGCGGTGTCGATCAGCCGTTGTGAGGGCGCGGCGCTCAGCCTGCCGCCCACTTCGAGTACGTCGTGATACGCCCGCGGTACTTGCCCGTCAGGCGTGCGCATCGATGACATCCTCGTCGTCTGCGGTTGCGTCCTTGTCCGTCACCTCGACCTTGGCCGGATCCCACTGGCCGGTCTGAACCGAGATCTGGGCGATTGGGGCAAAGGTCTCATAACGCAGACCCGAACGCAGGGCCTCAAGGGCCAGACAATCATTGACGTCAATGTTGCCGAGATTGACGTTGACGCCGATCTTCTTGATGAGCTCGGCCTGCTGCGGCTTTTGGGGCGCTTCCCAAATGAGCCAGTCGAGCTTGTCGCCGGCGATGCCGGTGATTTCATCAAGCAGGTCCTGGCGGATGCCGCCTTCATCGTCGTAGATGCCGACGCTGGCGCCCGATTCGCGGCCCTCTACAATCACCCACGAGGCGCCACCCTCTAGGTCCAGCAGAGCCTGTTCGGCCATTTCAGTCGGCGATTGCTGGTTGTCGGGGTCCTTGCGGCCAACTTCGGTGACGGCGACCAAGTCGGCGTTAAGCGCGCAATCAATGACGCGTTGGCGACGCCCGTCGGCAAGGCTGATGGTGCCTTCGGATATCTCGACGGCTTTGAAGCCGAGCTCCTTGGCGCGGGACATATAGACCCGGCAGTGCTCCTGCACGATCGAGGCCTCGAGCATTGTTCCGCCGGGATAGGTGAGGATATCACAGGAGTTCAGGGCTTCGATCTTGCGTTCCAACACGTGCCCCGGGGTCAGGGCCGAAGTGCCGAAGCCAAATTTCCAGTGATCGACATGGCCACCAATCACATCGAGCAAGTCCTCGGTCGCCTGGGCGCCGAGGCCGGTGTCGATCACCATGGTGACGCCGGTTTTGCGAGGCCGCCGACTGCGGCGGTCGATGGCCTTGTCCAGACCCCAGACGCCACGCCAGGGAGACTTAAATGAACTCCACATCTTTTGTGAGCTCCTTCAGGGCCTGTTCAACCATCTGCAGATCGGTGCCCCAGGGCACGACGGCGACGTTGCCGTCTTGCTCTATTCCAAATTCAAGCAGGCAGCATTTGAGCATGGTGAATTCGTCACGATCGCCTGCGATCTTGCGCGGACACATTTCGACGCGCGGGGGTTCGTCGCCGTAATAATGGCGGTGGAATTGAAGGGAGCGTTCACACCCAATCAACGTCCAATCCTTGCGTTCGGGTGGGCGCTCATCGAGGAAATATACCGGCGCGCCCAAATCATCGAGCCCGCCAGAACGGCAGGGCACCAGATAGGCCTTGGGCTTCACCTGGGCGGCCAAATCGCGCACCTCGATACGCTCGAGCTCCAGCAAGATCGGCGGCAGATCGGCATAGGTCAGCACGTGTTCGATCAGATGAAAAAGTTTTGGCGGCTCGGGCGGAGCGACCTCGACGACGCGAATGACCAGCGGGTCGGGATGGTGAATGAAGTTGATGTGGTCGAACAGACCTTCGCAAATCAGCGTTCGATCGGACCCGACGCCGATCTTCTTTGCAAGCTTGGCCAGATCCGTGCGGTTGGCGCAGTCGGTTTCTTCATCCTTGGCGAAGACGCATGTATCGGGAAGGGCCAGAACCTCGACGTGCTCGATCGGTGCAAACAGGGGTTCCCGGTCCTCGGCGTGGATGGCGACCAATGCGCGTTCGTCGCCGTCACCCTCCAGCACAATGAAGTTGGTGCGCCGATAGGCTTCACGGCCCATAAAGTGAGCGACGATGCCGGCCTCGCTCATCTCGCAGCCATAGGGCTGACAGCTTACGCCGCGATAGGGGATCTGAATGACGTTCTTGCGGTCGCGGTAACTCGGCCACTTACCTGCCGACGCCTTGGCCGCGGGCGCATTCGTGTCATGCTTTGCCTTGTCGCGCGTCAGTTCTTTTGTCGCCATCGCAGGTCTGCCCAGTGGGCACCTCCTCGAACAGTCTAGCCGAAACCACGCTTGCGGTCCCCAGGCTGAAGCTCGCGTTCGTGAATCCTCATCGGATCGAGCCGGCGAATCAGAGCCACGATCTCGGGGTCGGGAAGTGGGATCGTGGCGATGTCATCGGCGAGCTTCGGCTCAAATTGCGTGTTCTCCATCACGTCGTCAACCGAGGTGTCTGGATACAGACTTGTAAGCCTCATATGGCCATCGGCGTCGAAATCGAAAACCCCCAGGTCGGTCACCAGGCTATCGGGACCGCCACCGTGGTGGCCCAATTCGGCCGGCCGCCTGCCATCAAGCGTGCGATGGCCGAGATTTGTGATGAAATCGCATTTTTCGACCAGCCTATAACGGCGCTTGCCCTGATCGTTGGCCGGCGCCCGGTGTGCGGCAGTCCATAAGGTCATGGCCCCGACATCGCAGGAGAGATTGCAGCCACCGCCCCCGCCGGGGAGCTTCAGCTTCAATTCATTGGCGCCCAGCCGAGTGACGTTGCAACTGCCCCATTTGTCGATCTGCAGGCCCGAAAGGAACATCCGGTCCATGCGGCCGGCGGCGGCCAGGTCGAACAGTTCCTCGATATCGAGCGCCGCTTCGGATCCACGATCCATGACCCAGTCATTGGAGGTCGGCGCCAGAAAGGGCGGGTTGGGGTTGATGCCATAGGTGGCGCCTGCCACTAGCACCAGGTCGGGTGCGTGGGTCCGCTTGGCCACGTGCAGGGCGAGTTGGACGAGCGGCGAACCGAAGCCATGAAAAGCAGCCGTGCCATCTTCGATGGTTCGGGCAATCGCCGCGATCATCGTTTCGCCGAGTGAAGCTTGATCGCTCATGCCGAGGCACCCCCGTAAAGCGACATCCAAGCCTCGTCGCCGTCCTTCCACGAGCCCAAATGGCGTGCGGTGTCTTCGCCACCGATTTGTTCCAAATAGGCCTCATGGCCGGCACAGCCCAAGACGAAGGGATCGAGGTAGCCTGACTTGAAGGTCTCGGCGCCCTGCTTGGCCTGATCGTAGTAGTTTTTGGTGTGCTCGCGGTCATAGGCGTAGAAGGGGTAGCACGCGGTTGGATGCGCCCCCATCGGGACCTCCGCCAAGGCGGTGACGTAAAAGTAGGGAATATTGGGGCCGCCCAATTCCTGCAACCGTTCGTTGGAGACGATCTCCTCGACGGATGCGATCACCTTCTTTGACGCCTTGGCGAACAGAATATCGGCGACGGGCGGTCCTTCGATGCGCAAATTGCCGTGGGCGTCGCCATATTGCGCGTGGATGATCGCGACATCGGGCTGCACAGCAGGCACCAGGGTCAGCTCCTCGCCCGTATAAGGACAGGTCATGGTCTTGTATTCGGGATGCATGTCGAACACGGAGGTGCCGCGGATCGAGCGCACCGGCATGAACGGCAGTCCCATGATTGTCGCGCGCAGCTGTTGGACAACCGTGTAGCAGCAACTGTCATTGACCTTCACATCGCCGGACTCACACGCGCGCCGGTAGTTGGGCGCCATGCCGAAATCCTGTTCGAAGCCGACATAGCTCTCGCTCGATTCCGAGACGGCACCGCCCGCGCACAGCAGGTCAATATCAATGCCGTGCGCTGAGCCCACGACGTTGAGGTCTTTCACGCCTTTGCGGATCAGAGCCCGGATAATCGCCATGGGTTCGCGGGACGAGAGGCCGCCGCCGACCGCAACCACATTGCCGTTTTCGACGTGGCCGATCAGCGCCTCGACGTCTGCCCGCTTGTTCTCAGCGGTGTGTACGGGTGCGCCCGGCCAATCGGAGCCGTTACCATTGATCGGTTTGTCCGTCATATCGCAGTCATGCCTCCGTCGACAGCAAACAGCGAACCGGTGACAAAGGCCGCTTGATCGCTCAGTAGAAAAACAACCGCCTCGGCGATGTCTTTTGGCTCACCAAACCGGCCGATGGGATATTTGGACAAGCGTTTGGCCAAAGTCTCGGGATCCATATCACTGCCGAGAAGCTGTTTGCCCATGCCTGTCGAAGCCACGGTGCCAGGATTGACGGCGTTCACGCGCACTCCCTTGCCGGAATAGTCGGCCGCCATTTGCCGGGTCATATTGACGATGGCGCCCTTCGCGGCGCAATAGGAGGCCATGGTTGGGATGCCGACCATGCCGGCCACCGACCCGAAATTGACGATCGCACCCGTGCCGCGCTCGAGCATGCCGGGCAAAACGGCGCGCGAGGCCAAGAACGTTCCGGTGACGTTGACCGCCATCATTCGCTCCCAACCTTCGAGCGTTTCTTCATGCAGCGGCGCGAATCCGGCGATGCCGGCATTGTTCACCAACCCATCGATCTGACCGAAGTCCTTCAGGATGGCGTCAAAGGCAGTTGTCATTGCCGCTTCGTCGGTGACGTTGCCGGCATAGCCTTTGGAGTCCTTGAGCTTGGCGGCTGACGCTTCGGCGTCGGCGCCGTTGAGATCGATCAGCGCCAGCCTTGCGCCCTCGCGCGCGCAGGCTTCGGCCGTCGAAAATCCGATTCCGGCGGCGCCTCCGGTGATCGCCACAACCTTTCCGTTTAAACGGTCTGCCATTTACATTCCCCCAACTGCTTGTTCACAAGTTTCATTTCGCCAATCCAAATCATCTCATGCGGGTCCGTACCCGCTCAAATTGCGATATAGCCGCCATCCATCACCAGCGCCGCGCCGTTGAAATAACTGGCCTGCGAGCTCGCGAAATAGTGCACCGCATCGGCCACGTCTTCGGCGCTGCCGATCTCGGCTTGAGGAATGCGGTCGACGATGGCCTGGCGCATTTTCGGTTGGTCGAGGCGCCATTTGGTCATCGGTGTTTCGATCATGCCGGGACAAAGGGCCAGCGCCCGAATGCCGTGTTGCGCGTAATCGGCGGTTATGGCCCGGGTGAGCTGAATGATCGCCCCCTTCGAGGCGGTGTAGGCGGCGCGGCCGGGAAAGGCGACGAGGCCCGCGACCGAGGCAATGTTGATGATCACGCCGCTGCGGCGCTCCATCATTTCCGGCAGCACGGCGCGGCAAGCCAGAAAGGCCGAACGCACATTGACCGCCATCACCCGATCGTATTCCTCCACGGGCGTTAGGTGGACGGTGCTGGCTTTTTCGCTGCCAGTGATGCCGGCATTGTTGATGACGATGTCGATGGCGCCGAACGCGTCACGGCCGGCCGCGATGCTGGCATCGATGTCGACCTCGCGCGTCACGTCTCCTTCTTGGGTCAGAAGGCTATCAGCGTGCGCGGCCCAATCAGCCTTGCGGCATTTCTCGAGCGCAGCCGCATCGAGATCGACGGCGATCACCTTGTCGCCCGATTCGAGGAAGCGGTTGGCTATGCTCAGGCCGTTGCCTGACGCCGCGCCCGTGACGTAGACAACCCGGCTCATAGATCCTCGAGTTTTTCCAGGCCCGCACGCAAGCGCGAGAGCTGAATGAAGTGGCTGGGGTTGAGGAACAGTTCGTCCATCTCACCCAGTTGATCGATCGTCAGGCCTTCTTTGACCATGACGTTGAGATACTGGAAGCCGTCCTTGGCGCCACAGCCGACGTGCCAGGCGCCCACAACCTTGCGGCTCTCGCTGGCGATGATGAGCTTTTGGAAGCCCGACATATGCATTCTGCCGAAAGCGTACATCATCATACGGTCGGCGGCCGGCAGCGCCACGTTCAGGCCGTCATCGTTTTCTGGCGGCATTTTGATGATGGTGACAGCTCCGTATTCCTCGCGGGCTTCTTCCTCGCTCATGCCGAGCCAAGTGACCTCGTAATGGGTGTGCATGAAATCGGGAAAGTCCTTCGGGCTGTAGCTGATGTCTTGGCCCATGACGTGGCGTGAGGCATACATGCCGCCCTTGCGCGCCTTGAACATTTCCATCGGGCCGCCGATCACATCGCCAATGGCGTAGACGTTGGGCACCGATGTCTGCAGCTTGTCGTTGACCAGGATTTCGCCGCCTGGGCCGGTTTCGACGCCGAGTACGTCGACGGCGTGTTGGGAGCGCGGTTTTTCGCCAAGCCCCATGAAGACGAAGTCGGTATCGACCACCTGTTCGCCGTCGGGCGTCTTGATCTTGACGCGGCCGACATTGCCCTTGCCGTCGTCTTCGATTTCGGTGACCTCGGAGCCTTCCCAGATCTCGCAGCCCTGCTCCTTCATGCGATCGACGAGATAACCATGGGTCTCGCTGTCCCGGATCAGTTTCATGATCTTGGAGCGGACGACGAAAATGGTGCGCCGGCCCGTGGCGTTGAAGAAACAGCCATATTCGACCGCCGTCTTGCCGCCGCCTGCGACGATTGCCGTCTTGCCCGGCTCAAAATCGAGCTCTTCGACCAGCGTTTCGTAGTCGTAGACGCCGTGCAATTCGACGCCGGGACACGTGAGGGGCTGGGGATCGGCGCCAGGCCCGTAAATGATGTTCTTGGCCTTGAACTGCTGGCCGGCCACCTCGACGGTGTGGTTGTCGATCAGCTTGGCCGGCGCATTCAGGACGAACTCCAGATTGAGCTGTTCCTTGGACTGGAAATTCATGATGCCGTGCGGGCCGTTGCGGCCGGCGCGGAACAAATCGATGATCTCCTTCATGTTGGTCACGACACCATCCATGTTGGGAAACCAATATTCGCCGGAGAACGTGCGCGCCAGCATCAGCTCGGCGGCGACTTCGGAAAACAGATGATGGGGCACGCAGGCGTTGTGCGGGCACGAACCGCCAAGGAACGGCCAGCGGTCGATGATCAGCTGGCGGCCGCCCATCGCGCGCATATAGGCTGAGCCAAAACGGCCGCCGGCGCCGCCGCCGAAGAAGATCGCATCAAATTCGCGGTCATCATCTTCATTGACGTTCCAAATGACGTTCGAACCTTCGGGCGCCTCGAGGCAGCGCTCGATATATTCGTGCCATTCGCCAATGGTGAGGAACTCTTTGTTGACGTCCCAACGCACTTGTTTGTCCATGGCCTTTTTTCCTCGTTCGAATTCATTCCGGTTGAGCGTGCTGCGGGGGCGCGGGGCGCGTGCGCAACAGAATACTTTTTACGCAAAACGCGATTTTGGAGCCTTGATCCCGATCATTATCCAGCGTTGGTGCGCTTGCCCCCGCCACAGCACAGGCAGCCTGATCCGTGGGCGCCGTCATCCCAGGGATGGGGTTCGGGTTCGTGGTCTGCGATCGGCTCCACTTTTTCGCTGAGGCATTTCGAGCAGACCCAGATGTCCGGCGCTTTGGTATAGGCAAGCACCATGCCTTTGAACTCGTGCGCGCAGTCGGGACATCGCAGCGTGTAAACGGGCATTGGTGGGCGTCCTGTGCGAGAAAAAGCGGTGAAGGGCGGCTCGGGGCCGCCCTTCGCGCTGTCGTTTACTGCTTAAGCGGCCTTTTTCTGCTTTTGCTCTTGGCGGAAGATTTTCGTGCCTTCCACCATGGCATGCAGTTTTTCTTGGCAGATGTAGCGCTGCAACAGGATCAGACCGCAGTCCGTCGTCACGCCAAGCCGGTCGGTCGGGATAACAGCCGCCAAACGGCGGATGCGATCGGCAACCTCTTCTGCGGTTTCGGTGATCGTGCTCTTGACGTCGATCACGCCTGCCCAGAAGTCGACATTGTCGGGAAGCGGATTGTCCTTGAAGACATCGAGGCCAGAGAGATCGTCCGAACGCCGGCCGCAGCTCTCCAGGTTGATGACGTCAAGGTTGGCTTCGTAGGACTTCGGAATAACCGATGCCGTGGCCGTTGGCGCATCCGCGTTTTCGGCGCGTTTGGTGAGGTCGAAAATCTCACCGGCCTGTGCCGTCTCGTCGGGATAATAGGCCGGCGTGCCGCCCCAGTTGCCCCAGCAGATGTGGCAGATGATCTTGGCGTTCTTAACGCCCTCGACGGCGGCATTGAATGCCTCGATTCCCCAATCCTCGTAGAAATAAGGCCAGGTGAACTCGTCAAGCTGGATAAAGTCGATGCCGAGCGCATCCACTTCCAGCAGATCCTCGTTGATGGCCTTGGCGACGGCCAAAGCGCGATCGCGCGGGTTGGAGTAATGCAGGTCGTTGGTGCACTGAGCCAGAACCTGGATGCCGGTATACTGGACCTTGGTGGCTTTCGTGGTCGCCCGCTTCAACGCCTTGGCCTGCTCGACCATGATGGCGCCATAGCGTTTGATTTCCTTCTCGGCCGTTCCAGCGTGCAGACGGCTGTAGATCGGGAAACCAAGATAGCCGCCCTTCAGGTTGTAGCCCAAGCGCCTGAGATAATAGTAGACGGCGGCGTCGGCATAGTTGTCGCCATGCAACCGGCCATCGGAGATAATGTCGAGACCTGCGATTTCCTGATCGCGTGCGATGGCGCACATTGCGTCTTCCAGAGACTCGCGATTCATGGAATCCGGCGGCTCCTGATCGCCGGTGAAATGGCGGCCCCAGGATGCGTCCCACCAACGCGGGTTGGGGTAGTTTCCAACCATGCTGGTCGGGACCAATACGTCCTTACCTTGAATTTTCATGTACTTCCTCCCTTTAACAAACCACTCAAAACCAATTTGACAAACGCGACCCTATTATACTGGTCACCGGCACGAACCGACGCTCTCCAAACCAGCCAAAACTCGTGTCATCGTTGCCCCGGCAGGGGATCACTTGGACGTCGGCCGTTCAAATAATTACGCCGTGTATTACACTTTGGCGCAGGCCACCCAACCGGCCAAGCACGAATATCATCGTGTCGCCAGTCATGTTGTCCATCGACTCGAGTTGCGATTCCTTCGCAGTCTTGCTATCTCTAATTTGGCTTGCATCTGAAATGGTCTTAGTTGACCATAATTAGTCACTTTACACCGATCAGTAGGGTGCGAGTCAAGCGGTTCAAAACGTCGTGCGGCGCCATTAGGTACCAACCATGCGGACGGCTGTTGCAGAGGTCGAAATTTGTCGAACGGTGTGGTAGGGCTGCGGCGCCCAGGTGTGTCCAAAGGGACGAGAATCGCGCTACATTTGGTTGTGCGGCGGGGGCCGAAACAAAGAATTGTGCTAAGCGATGGATAAGGCAAAAGGATTGCTGACGCTCGAGGAAGCCGCCCGCTATTTGGGGGTGAGCAAGACGTCGTTGCGGCGTTGGACGAATGAAGGCCGTCTGGCCTGCCACAGGGTAGGCGTGCGGCGCGAGCGGCGGTTCGACATTCAAATGCTGACCGAGTTTTTGGGTGGCGGCGAATTGCTTGCGCCCAAGGTGCGCATCGGCGGTGGCGATGTTGCCCAGGGCCTGTCCGATATGGCGCGTCAGGGCGCGCAGCGCCACGTTTGCCTTTTCTACGGCGATGCTGCGGAGCAGTGGGAGAACTTCAAGCCCTATTTCCTCGACCATTTCAACGCTGGCGCACCCACCGTTTATCTCTACGATTCCTCCACGCCCGAAGAGTTCTCGGCCCGGTTGTCCCAGGAGGGCATTGATGGCGATGAGGCGCAACGAAGTGGCCTTTTGCAGCTTTTTTCCTCGCGGGATTCATATTTGAAGACCGGCAGTTTCAGCGCCGATCAGATGATCGAGACGATGCGCGGCTTTGCTAAAGAGCTCATCGATCGCGGCAGCGAGAAGCAGTTATTGGTGGGCGAAATGAGCTGGTTTTTCACCGGCGCTGCGGGTGTTGAAGAGATTCACGATTACGAATCACGACTCAATGAGTTGCTCATGCAAATGCCCAGCGTCACCATCGTTTGCCATTACGACGTGACGCGTTTCGATGCGGAAAACGCCTTGCAAGCCTGCTGCTCGCATCCGGTGGTGCAATTGGGCGAACGGTTGCAACCGGGATTTTACGCCTAGGTTAACCACCTCTGTTGCGCCTTGATTTGGATAGGCGCGGACCCATATAGAAACTGAGGATATGTCCTGGTGCCAGAGTGGGCCGGGCGTATATGCGCGCTGCCGCTAATCTGCTTCGCAGACGTGGTCGTCTTGAGGCTGAGGGGTCGCGCAAAAACACGACATGACGTGTGCAGTCGCTTTTGTGAGGGCTCGGAACGATGTCAAGAAATTCGCTGCTCAACAGCCCGTTGCTGCTTGGGTTCGACCAGATCGAGCAGGTATTGGACCGGGTCGCCAAGGCGTCCGGCGACGGATACCCACCTTACAATATCGAGCAATTGAGCGCCGCTAATGGCGAGGGCGATTTGCTGCGCATTACGCTTGCGGTCGCGGGTTTCACGCGAGACCAGCTCGATATCAAGCTCGAGGACAACCAGCTGATAGTGGCTGGCAAGCAGGAAGACGATAAGGAGCGCACGTATCTGCATCGTGGTATTGCGGCACGGCAGTTTCAGCGCTCGTTTGTCCTGGCCGATGGCATCGAGGTGAAGGGCGCGGATCTGAAAAACGGGTTGCTGTCGATTGATTTGAAGCGGCCCGAGCCAGAACACCTCGTCCAGCGCGTGGAAATCAAACAGAGCGAGTAAACCTGTTGGGTGGCTGGGCATTGCGCCGCGATCGGGTGATCGTGTTTTAAGCGGGCCCACATGCGGCGATTTTTTGGGGGCGAGTGTCAGGAGGTAAGGTCGATGAACTACGAGATCGAAAACGAAGAAATTGCGGAAGTCATGAGCGCGCTCGAATTCGCGCGTCTCGGCGGTGGCGAATACGCCTATATCAGGCGGCTTGCCAGCGATGAGGCGACAGCCATGTTTCCAGCCCTCAAGGGCCTCCCCACGGGCATCGACCTGTATGCGCTGGTGGCGGCAGACGGCACGCCGCTCTCCATCTCAGACAGCCGCACATCAGCCGTCGCCAACGCCATCGAGAACGATCTCGAGCCGGTGTCCGTTCACTAGGGAGAAAGTGCAGATCAGGCTGCGTGCGAAGCCGTGGCTTCGGTCAAAACCGAGTAGAGCGCGGCGCCGTCCTTGGAGGCGCGCAACTTCTTGACCGCCTTGGGCTCCCGCAGCAACCGCGAGATTCGCGCCAATGCCTTGAGATGGTCGGCGCCGGCGCTTTCGGGGGCCAACAGCAGAAACACAAGGTCGACGGGTTGGTCGTCGACGGCATCGAAATCAATTGGCTCGTCCAAGCGGACAAACAGGCCGGTGATGTTTTCCAGGGCGGCCAGTTTGCCATGGGGAATGGCGACGCCGTGACCGACGCCGGTCGAACCCAGTCGTTCACGCTGCAACAACGTATCGAAGATGTCGCGCTCGGGCAGGCCGGTATGGGCGGCCGCGCGGCTCGAGAGCTCCTGCAAGACTTGTTTCTTGCTCTTGGCCTTGAGCGTCGCGATGACGCCTTCCGGGCTGATAAGATCGCCTAAATCCATTGCAGAAAAGAAGTCCTCATCTCTCAACCCCGCGGCCTAATTAATGCCGGATGAGGGGATTCAACCTGACTCAGCTGCACTCACGTTCTTTGCGTCTAGGCGCTCGGCGGGATTTCACCTGGATCAATCCAACCGATGTTGCCATCGGGGCGCCGGTAAACAACGTTGAGACGCCCGTGGCTGGCGTTCCGGAAGACCAAGAAAGTCTTTTGGGACAAGTCCATTTCCATAACGGCGTCGCTCACTGCAAGCTCATGTATCTCGGTTTCGGTTTCGGCTACGACGACCGGATTGTCGTCGTCTTGCGATGCCAATTCGTCGTCTGCCTGAACCACATAATCGGGCGCGAACATTGCGTCCTGGCGCGCCGGTCCATGGTGTTTCTTGAGGCGGCGCCGATACCGGCGAAGCCGCTTCTCTAGACGCTCCAAGGCTAAATCGGCACTGGCATAGGCGTCTTGTGCTTCTCCATGTGATTGCAGCGCCAAGCCCGATCGAAGCTGAATGGAACAATCGGTACGAAACTGGGTGCGCTCCTTCTCGATGCGCACGTGACCCGAAAGGCTGCTTCCCACAAATTTATCGATCGTTTGCTCAACTCGATCCGTGACGTAGGTCCGAAGTGCTTCGCCGATATCCAGGTTTTTACCGGTAACTTGCAACGTCATTACCGCACCCGAAATTTCAACGGTTCGACAACCGACAGCGAACGCAAAGAACTGCAAACATCACATCATTTGCAGGGCGGCCTATAGGTGGAAACCCCGCCATTCGTCGTGAAATTCACCAGCCTTCAATTGTGGGCGGGGACCCTAGACCACGACGCCAAACACTGTCAAACGCAAAGCATTCATCTCGAACAAGGGGTGGACAGCATAGGCACGATGGTAGAACAGACGCGCTCTTGGTTGCCGGGCGGGAGCGTGCCGCGGCAGCCATGACAGAGGGCTGCCACGTCCTAATGGAGGGGGTTGAGGGCGGCTTTTTTGTCTCGTCGGCGCTGCACCGATGAAGCGATCCGCATCGCCTCGCGGTACTTGGCCACCGTACGCCGGGCGATGTCGATGTCGTCGGATTTCAACAACTCGACGATCTTATCGTCGGAAAGCACCTTATCGGGCGCTTCGTTGTCGATGAGCTGTTTAATCCGGTGGCGGACCGCCTCGGAAGAGTGGGTTTCGCCGTCATGCGACGACGAGATGGCAGAGGTGAAAAAATACTTGAGCTCGAAGATGCCGCGGCTCGTGGCCATGTATTTGTTGGAAGTAACCCGGCTGACGGTCGATTCGTGCATGCTGATCGCGTCGGCGACGGTTTTCAGATTAAGCGGTCTCAGGTGCTGAATGCCGTGGGTGAAAAAGCCGTCTTGCTGGCGAACGATTTCCTGGGAGACCTTGAGGATCGTGCGCGCCCGCTGATCTAGACTCTTGACCAGCCAGTTGGCGGTCTGCAGGCAATCGACCAAATAGCCCTTGTCCTTTTCGGAGGTGGCCGTCTTGGAGACACGCGCATAATAGGTGCGGTTGACGAGCACCTTGGGCAGCGTCTCCGTGTTCAGCTCGACAAGCCAACTGCGGTCGGGGAGCTGGCGGACGAAGACGTCCGGAATCACCGGTTGCACGGTGGTCTTGCCAAAGCGCAGTCCGGGTTTCGGATTGAGCGCCTTGATCTCCGCGAGCATCTCGGCGAGGTCCTCGTCGTCGGCTCTGCTCAGGTGCCGCAGAGCGGGGTAGTCGTGGGCCGCGACCAGAGGGAGATTTTCAACCAACGCTGCGATCGCTGGGTCGAACCGGTTCATGTCTTTAAGTTGCAAGGCGAGGCATTCGCCAAGGTCGCGGGCGAAGACGCCGGCCGGGTCGAAAGTCTGCAGCGTTGCGAGCGTCTCCTCGATGAGCGCCATTGGCGCGCCTAAACGCTCGGCCAAGCCTTCGACGTCACCACGCAGATATCCGGCCTCGTCGACGAAATCGATCAAGTGATTGCCGATCAGGCGCTGGACCGGGTCGGTGACGGCCAGATTGAGTTGCTCGGTCAGATGGTCCTGCAGAGAGATCTCGTCGGCGACATAGGCTTCCAAATTGGGACCCTCGTCGCTTACGCCGCCTGATTTACTCGAGACAGTCGACCAGCTCTCGCCAATCGGGGCGCTGATTTGCGGGTCTCCGGCGTCGGGGTCGACCGCATCGGCTTCGGTATCTATGGCCCCGTTGGGATCGCGCTCGGCCGCGCCGTTTTCCAGATCGAGCCACTCTTCCTTGCTCTCGCCCTCGCTTGTTTCAGGAGCGTCGCGGTCGGGTGAGCGGGCCTCGGGATCGTCTGAGGCGCGGGTTTCGGGACCAGCGTTGGCGTCGGCCATTTCGAGCAGCGGATTGCGTTCGAGTTCGGCATCGACGAATTCGCCGAGCTCGAGGTTGGAGAGCTGCAACAGCTTGATCGCCTGCTGCAGCTGCGGCGTCATCACGAGGCCCTGGGACTGTCTCAGCTCAAGTTTGGTCGAAAGCGCCATATGAAGCCGTGTCCTTGCCCGGTCCGTCTGCGTCTAGAGCGTAAACTGGTCGCCGAGATAGACGCGCCGGACGTCCTCATTGGCGATGATTTCTTCGGGAGTGCCCTCGGTCAAAACTTCGCCGTCGGCGATGATGTAAGCGCGGTCGATCAACTCCAGCGTCTCGCGCACATTGTGATCGGTGATCAGGACGCCGATCCCGCGGGCCGTCAGGTGCCAAACCAGCGAGCGGATGTCTCCGATGGCGATTGGGTCAATGCCTGCAAAGGGCTCGTCGAGCAGCATGTAGGAGGGTTCGCTGGCCAGTGCGCGGGCAATCTCGACACGTCGGCGCTCGCCGCCCGACAACGCGATCGACGGCGATTTGCGCAGCCGTTCGATGTTGAATTCCTTCAACAGCGAATCGAGCTTGGCGTCTCTGGCCTGTTTGTCCGGCTCCACGATCTCAAGCACAGCGCGAATGTTCTCCTCGACGGTCAAACCGCGAAATATGGAAGCTTCCTGGGGTAAATAGCCGATGCCGAGCCGCGAGCGGCGGTACATGGGCAACCAGGTGATATCGCTTCCATCGATTTCGATCTTTCCCTTATCAACCGGAACGAGCCCGGTGATCATGTAGAACACGGTCGTCTTGCCCGCACCGTTGGGACCGAGAAGCCCCACGGCTTCGCCGCGAGCAAGCGATAACGAAACTCCACGCACTACGGGACGCTTTTTGAAACTCTTGTACAGTGAGTGAACCGCAAGCTGGCCTACCGAGGCGCTGGGGTGCACTTCTTCCTCGTGGTCGGGACTCGTCTCAGCGGGTTCGGCATGCTCGTCGAGCGCCTGACCGGCTGAGAGTCCTGGAATTGAAAACAACTTGCCCACGAAGCCTTCCGCTTACATTTGAAGCGTCTGCTGGTTAAAATTCGATGAAATAAGGGATTTCGCCATGCGGGCGTATGCCGCTATTGGTGCGGACCTATTGGCCGGCGCCGGCGTCGGACTGTGCGGGTTTTTCAGTCTGTTTGGGTTTGAAAATCCCGCGCACACGTTTTTTGGCAGCCACCTGACCTTCATTTTCGAATCGGCTGCGGCCCGTCTTCAAATCAATGACGAGACGATCACCCTTTATCACGTTTTCACCCTGCGATAACACAACATTACCACCAATAGTGACCAGCTGAGAGGTTACATCGAATAAGGCCCAGTCGCTTGTTGCCGTCTGATTTTTGTCGGTCGTGATCAGAACTTTGCCGTCGGCGCGGATATTCGTGATGCGCGAATTGGCGCCCGATAGGCCCTCGCCGCCGCTGTAATTCACCAGAAGTTCGCCGGAACGCAGTGTCATGCCGCCCTGTACGGCCTTGACGTTGCCCCGGAAGATCGCCCGCTTTTCGTCGTCGAGCACCTCGAGGGTATCGGATTCGATGTCGATGGGCTGGTCGGTTTTGGCGGTCAGGCCAGCCATGTTTTCGCTGAGGCTTTGGGCCTGCAGGGGGGCGGGTTGGCACAGATTGGCGCACGCCACCAATCCGGTGCAAAGGCCCCATATCAGGCGGGCAGTTGGCTGGGCTTTTGTGCGCGCCATCACTGGGGCGCCTCCGCGGCTGGTTCGGGCTGGACGCCGTCTGCCTTGTCCTGGGCGCTGCGATCAATGTGAACACGCACATCGCCGGAGAACAGGATTCGCTTTTGTGTTGTTTTGATTTCAAGCCTCTGGGCGGTGAGAGTGCCCTCTTTGGCCTCGACCTCGACTGGAACCTTCGAGCGGATGACCTGGGTCTTGAGATCGATATCGGCGCGTTCGAGCTTGGCGGTCATGCCTGTGCTCGTGGCGATATTGATGCCGCCATAGAGTTCCAGCGCTTCCTTCTTGGAGTTGAACGTGCCCTTGGGCGCCGTGAGCTTCGACCAGGCGTCCTTTGGCTGGGTCAGTTGGGCTTTGACGGCATGCAGACGAAGCGTCTCCATGTTGCCGATCTCCTGTTCGGCATAGTCGGCCGTCAACTTGTAGGCGCCGTCGTCCTGCGTCACGCCTTCGAGCTTGGGATTGATCATACGCAGATTTTCACGGTTCAGTTGGATATCGCCGACGCTGGCCTGCATGTCTCCCAGCGAGATGCTGATGTTCGACGACAAGAAGTAGAGACCGAGCGTCGCGAGTGCACACAAGGGCAGCGACAGTCTCAGAATGCGCACAAGGCGCGTATGACGGCGCGCGGTTGCGATCGCCTTGATGCGATTGGGCGCAAGCGCAACAGCCAACGATCGGCGTCGGCGGCGCGGCAGCCCCTCGCTGGTCTGGATGTTCATGCCGTGGCGCTGCCTTTTTTTTGCGCCGGCCAATTTTCGCTCGGCCTGGAGGGATGGCTCAACTATCGGGCTAAATATTGATCAGATTGCGACCGTCCTGAACGCCCGGCCCGTATGCCGGAACCCCTTTTAATGACTGAAAATATCCTGTTCGGCCCAGCCCGCTAAGTCCAACCGGGCGCGATTGGGCAGAAATTCGAAGCAAGCCCGGGCTAAGTCGCTGCGTCCCTCGCGCTCGAGAAGCTGATCGAGTTCCGCCTTAAGCGCGTGCAGGTGCAGCACGTCCGAGGCAGCATAAGCCAGCTGGGCATCGCTCAGTTTTGCGGCGCCCCAGTCGGAAGATTGTTGCTGCTTGGAAAGGTCGACACTGAGGACGTCCTTGCACAGATCCTTGAGACCGTGCCTGTCGGTGAATGTGCGCGTCAGGCGCGAGGCGATCTTGGTGCAATAGGCCGGCTGCGGCATGACGCCAAGGTACTGTTCGATGACGGCCAGATCGAATCTGGCAAAGTGGAAAATCTTCAATACCTTTTCGTCGGCCATCAATGACTTGAGATTGGGGGCGTCATACTGATTGTGGGCCAGCTGCACCAAATGGGCGGTGCCGTCGCCGCTCGAAAGTTGAACCAGGCAGAGCCTGTCTCGCAGAGGATTGAGGCCGAGGGTTTCGGTATCGACCGCCACGGCGTCGCCGAATGTTACGGTTTTGGGCAAATCGCCCTTGTGGAGCGTCGCACTCACTCGATTTCTCCCTCAGTCTGCCGCCGCTTCGCCAGGCCGTTGAGGGCCCTTTGGGGGCTTTGTCAGACGAGATTGTGTTCGGCGCTCGATTTGGTGCCCAGGAGAAGACTCGAACTTCCACGACCTTGCGGCCACTGGCACCTGAAGCCAGCGCGTCTACCAATTCCGCCACCTGGGCGACCGGCTATTGAGTTACGACCGGGCGATGGCCTTGTCAATTGCCCGAACCCTTCACAGCGGCGGGAGAGCTGTGTATTGCTGAGACCTAAAGAGGCTCACATTGCCCGCCTGGGCGCGACGGCGGGAATTGACGAGGTATGGGGGATATGGCGGTTCCCTTGGACAGCTCGAAATTGATTACGATCTATGGCGGTTCGGGTTTCGTCGGGCGCCACGTGGTGCGCGCATTGGCGCAAACGGGTTGCCGCATGCGCATCGCGGTGCGCAGGCCCGATCTGGCTGGCCATCTCCAACCGATGGGCGGGGTCGGGCAGATCCACGCGGTCCAGGCCAATGTGCGCGATAAGGACTCCGTGCGGCGTGCGGCCATCGGGGCAGATGCCGTGATCAATCTGGTCGGTATTCTTCATCCAAGCGGCCGTCAAACGTTCGCCAAGGTTCACGATGAAGGCGCCGGTCATGTGGCCAAGGCGGCGCAGGCGGCGGGCGCCCGGGCGCTCGTTCACCTCTCATCGATTGGCGCCGATCCCAAGTCGCCCTCGCTCTATGCCCGCAGCAAATGGGCGGGGGAGAAAGCAATTTTGGACGCCTTTCCGGATGCATCCATTCTGCGTGCTTCGCTTATTTTCGGTCCAGAAGACGGCTTCTTCAACCGGTTCGCGGCGCTGGCTAGGGTGTCGCCGGTGCTGCCATTGATCGGTGGCGGGGCGACGAAATTCCAGCCGGTTTATGTGGCCGATGTGGCCAGGGCGGTGGTTGCTGCCGTCGAGGGCAAGGCGCGGCAGGGCGGCCTCTACGAGTTGGGCGGTCCGCAGGTCTTCACCTTCAAGGATCTTATGCAGTGGATTCTCAAGGAAACCGGGCGCCGCCGGCTGTTGGTTCCGCTTCCCTTCTGGCTGGCGCGCTTTGAAGCGGCATTCCTGGAGCTGCTGCCCAATCCGCCGATAACCCGCGATCAGTTGCGCTTGCTCGAAAACGACAATGTGGTGAGCGAGGAGGCGCGGCGCCAGCGGCGGATTCTCGAAGCGCTTGGGATAGAGCCGACCGCGATAGATGCGGTGGTGCCCTGCTATATGGAGCGCTTCCGCTCCAAGGGACATTTCTCGCGGGCGCCGATCTAACGGCTGTTAAGCGTCGGCCTTCTCACCCGCCATAGGCCAGCATCAGCAAGAAGCCGCCCAGTGCAAACCGGTAGAGCACGAAGGGCAGGAAGCTGAAGCGCTTGATGATGGCCATCAGGAAGGCGATGGCCGCCAGGGCGGAGACGAAGGTGAGGGCGGCGGCAAGCAAGGCGTCATTGGAGATCGCCTCGCCGCTGCTGCTGGCGTCGAGTGCGGTGAGCAAGCCGGCGCCGGCGATTGCCGGAATTCCGAGCAGAAACGAAAATCGCGCCGCCTCTGGCCGCGTGAAACCCATGAATCGCGCAGCCGTCATCGTGATGCCGGAGCGGCTGGTGCCGGGTATCAGCGCCAGCGCCTGGGCCAATCCAATGATCATCGCCGGCGCGAACGTCATTTGCTCCATTGATTTCAGTTGAGCGCCAAGGCGGTCTGCGGCCAGCAGCAATGCGCCGTATATAATCGCGGTCCAGCCGATCAACTCCATGTTCCTCATGGCGTCCGTTAGCCCGCTCTTCTTGAGTGCGAGCCCGACGATGACCGCTGGAATAGTTGCGGCAACGATGAAAAGCGCCAGGCGCGCGCGCGGCGTCCATTTGAGCTGCAACAAATCGATACCGCCCAAAAAGAGCTGCCAGACGTCGCGCCAGAAATAAGCCAGAATCGCAAACAACGATCCGACATGGACCATGACATCGGTCGCCAACCCCTGGTCTTGCCAGCCCGAAAGGGCCGGAACCAGAATCAAATGACCCGAGGAGGAAATCGGCAAAAACTCGGTGATACCTTGCACAAGGGCAAGGACGATGATTTGCTCGATCGACATGGTTCAATTCCCTCCGGCTCGGCGGCTTGTCGGCCGACTGGTCAGGTTCTATACCCAACCCGTACCGCGGTGTGAAAGTTCAAATGCGCGGGCCAAGCCCTCCGGACCACGCCGATGATTGATCTGATACATTATCCGCTCGATCCATTTTCCCGCTCGATCAGGCTGGCGATGGCCGAATGCGGTATCGACGTGGAGCTGCAAGAGGAGCGGCCATGGGAGTGGCGTACAGATTTTTTGGCGCTTAATCCGGCCGGTAGCCTTCCCGTCTATCGCGACGAGGCCGACGTGGTCTTGTGTGGCGCCTATGCGATCTCGGAGTATCTGGCCGAGAGCGGCGCCGACGCCCAAAGCCTGAGCTTCAAATTTCTGCCGGGAAACGAAGAGGATCGTGCCGAGGTTCGCCGGCTGGTCGACTGGTTCCACAACAAATTCAACGCTGAAGTGACGTCATATCTCCTGGAGGAAAAGGTGATACGGCGTTTCGATGAGCAAAAGGCCGGTGCGCCCGACATGGAGCTGGTGCGGGCGGCGCGCGCCAATCTGCGCCATCACCTGGGCTATATCGGTCATTTGGCGGATACGCGAAACTGGTTGGCTGGCGAGGTTCTCTCCTTTGCCGATATCGCGGCGGCCGCACACATCTCCTGCATGGATTTTTTGGGCGACGTGCCGTGGGACGAGAACGAGGCCGCGAAGAATTGGTATGCGCGAATCAAGTCGCGACCTTCATTCCGTGTCCTGCTTGACGACCGGGTGCCGGGCTTCGCGCCGCCAGAATCTTATGCCGATCCGGATTTTTAGTGAGCAGCCGTGCCCGCGAACGCCCCAGACATCGACCTAAAGACCGAGCTGCGGCGGCGGGCCCTGGCAGAGGGTTTCGAGGCCGTCGCCTTCACGAAACCCGATGCCATTCCACACGCCGCCGAAGGGCTTTCGGCTTTCCTGGCGGCCAAGCATCACGGCGACATGGCTTGGCTCGAGGCCAACAGGGAGCGCCGTGGCGACCCCCATGCGCTTTGGCCGGAGGCCCGCAGCGTCGTCGTGCTCGGGCTGAATTATGGACCCGACGGCGATCCTCTCGAGGCGCTGGCTAAGGCATCGAACGGGATCGTTTCGGTCTATGCGAGGGGCGGTGATTATCACGACATCATCAAGGCCAAGCTGAAGCGGCTCGGTCGCTGGCTGGCGGGCGAGACCGGCGCCGGGATCAAGGTCTTCGTCGATACCGCGCCCGTCATGGAAAAACCGCTGGCGCAGGCCTCGGGCCTGGGTTGGCAGGGCAAGCACACCAACCTGGTGTCGCGGGATTTCGGCTCTTGGCTCTTTTTGGGCAGTCTCTTCACGGACTTGGCGTTTGAGCCCGATGAGTCCGAGACCGATCATTGCGGCGAGTGCACGCGGTGTCTGGAGATCTGCCCGACGAACGCCTTTCCGCGAGCCTATGAACTCGATGCCAGGCGCTGCATCTCCTACCTCACCATCGAACACAAGGGCCACATTGGCCGCGAATTTCGTGCAGCAATGGGCAACAGAATATTCGGTTGCGACGACTGCCTGGCCGTTTGCCCATGGAACAAGTTCGCAAGCACGGCGCGCGAGATAAAGCTCGCGGCTCGTGCCCAGACGGCCAATCCGGCGCTGGGCGATCTGCTCGGGCTCGATGATGTGGCCTTCCGGGCGCGCTTTGCGGGCACGCCGATCAAGCGGACGGGCCGCGATCGCTTTCTACGAAACGTGCTGATCGCGGCGGGCAATTCGAACGATGAGGCGTTGCTGCCCATGATCGAACCGCTGCGCGCCGATGCCTCGCCGTTGGTACGCGCGATGGCGGTATGGGCCAGCGCGCGGCTGATGGCGGCAGGCGAATTCGTGCGCCTGCGCGCGCGTGAAGCCGCTGGCGAAGGCGACGGCAACGTCCTGGCCGAATGGCGGGAGGGCGGCCCGTGAGCATGCTGTTGTGTTTTGGGCTGGGCTTTTCTGCCAAGACGCTTGGCCGGCGTCTGTTGGCCGATGGCAGGCGCGTGGCGGGTACGGCGCGCTCGGCCGAGGCGTGTGCTCGAGCAGAGCAAGAAGGCTTCGAGTGCGCTCTTTTCGATGGCGAAAGCCGGTCGGTCGAGGCGGCCGAACTGGCGAGCGAGGCGAGCCATATTCTTGTTTCCATTCCGCCCGTTGAAGAGGGCGATGCGGCGCTTGGCCTGCATGGCGAGGATTTGGCCGCTTCGCAAAACCTCAAATGGATCGGCTATCTCTCGACCGTCGGCGTCTATGGCGATTGGGATGGCGCGTGGGTTGACGAGACGAGTGATCCCCGTCCCATCGGTCCACGCAGCCAAAGGCGGCTTGCGGCCGAGCGGGCCTGGCTTGAATTCGGCGAAAGCCACGCCCTGGCGACCCATGTCTTTCGGCTGCCTGGCATCTACGGACCAAGCCGCAACGCGCTTGCCACGCTCAAAGCCGGCAAAGCGCGGCGCGTTGCCAAGCCGGGCCAGGTCTTCAACCGCGTCCATGTCGGAGATATCGCGAGCGCCCTGGCGCTCTCGATGGCCCAACCTCGCGCCGGCGCGATCTACAATGTCTGCGACGACGAGCCCGCCCCGCCCCAGGACGTGATTGCCTACGCGGCCGAGCTACTGGGCGTCGAGCCACCGCCGGAGGTCGCCTTCGAAGACGCCGATCTCAGCCCCATGGGCAAAAGCTTCTACGGCGAATGCAAGCGGGTTTCGAACGCGCGGATCAAGGCCGACCTCGGCTTCGAACCCGCCTACCCCAGCTACCGCGAGGGGCTCAAGGCGCTGATGGGGACAGAAGGGGCCTAGGCGCAAAGCTCGGAACCCGGCCTAAACCGTCGGTGTAAATTCGACCTTCTAAGCCAAAGCGCAATGGTCAGTTCGCGCATTCATCCCGAAATTGCAGTTCAAGGCCAAGTCTGGCTACCAGGCGAGGCTGCGGACGGTTCACTGCTAAGCAACATGAGAGATGGAGAACGAGATGACACGAAATTCGAATTTGATCCGAGCGGCCGCTTTGGGCGCAATGCTGGCGCTGCCGGCAGATCTTGCCATGGCCGCCGTCGCCCAGGGCGATTTTGCCGGCAAGAATGTGAGCGAAATCACGGCCCAATTGCAGCAACAAGGTTACACGGTGCTTGAGGTTGAGACTGAAGACAGCTTGTTCGAGGCGTTCGCTGAATTGGATGGCAAGACGTTTGAAATTTATGTCGACTCCGACAGCGGCAAGGTTCTCAAGGTCAAGCTGGATGACTAGCCCGGCTCTGTCCGACCGAAAAGGTGGCGTCGCGTCCACGGGGCGCGGTATCAATGGGAGATGGGCCATGCGGTCAGTCAAGGTTTGGGACCCACTGGTGCGCTTCAGCCATTGGGGCGTGGCGCTGTTGTTTTTCGCCAATTACATGGTGATCGACGACGACAGCCCGGCCCACATCTATGCCGGCTACGCGTTGTTAGCCCTCGTGGTGATCCGCATCCTGTGGGGCTTTGTGGGCAGCAAGCACGCTCGCTTTGCGGCATTCTGGCCGACGCTTTTGCGCATAAAGACGCACTTGAAGACAAATTTTTGGGGACAGCCCGGCGTCTATTTTTCGCACAATCCATTGGGCGCGCTGATGGTTTTGAACCTGTTCGCCACGATGATCGCCATCAGCGTCACCGGCATCATGCTGACCATCAGGGCCTACCGCTTCGAGGATTGGGTCGAGGAGTTGCACGAGGGTTTGGCCGTCTATGCACTCGTCTGTGTCGGTGTGCACATCGCCGGCGTGCTGTTCGAGATGAAACGCTCCAAGGTCAATCTGATAAAGGCTATGGTGACGGGCAATAAGGAGTTCCAAGAGCCCGCGGCTTGAAACCCTAGGGAGCCCATGGCGAGCAACCCACGGCTGCACGAGACGGGCGCATTGCTAGCGCGCAAGACCTGGGCCCTGTGGCTGCTGCTGGCGCTACAGGGCTTTTGCGCGCTGTTCTTTCTGGTCGACGTGGTGCTTGATCTTATGGGTTTTGAGGATGCGCTCGGCGGTGTCGAACATCACATGTTCGAGCTCATTGTGGTTTTGGCGTTGGGCTTCGGTGTTGTCCTCACCAGCCTGGAGATCCGCAAGGTGCTGCGGCGAAACAGGCGCATCGCGGCCCAGTGGGCCAGCGACGCCCCTCATGCGCGCGCGGGGCAACCCGACCGCCATCATTCCATCAATATCACGGCGCGGCCCTTGAGCTTGCCATCGAGATGGGCTTGAAGCGCTGATTCCGCGTCCTCGAGTTTGAAGCGGGTCAAGGTCGGGTGAATGCCGTTGTGGGCGGCGAAATCGAGACAGCGTTGCATGTCCTCGGGGTCGCCCAAGGTCGACCCGGTCAGTTTGCGGGCGCCGTTGAGTAAGGCGCCGGGCTTTACCTCTATCGTGTCGGGAGAGGCGCCAAGCACGACGCATGTGCCGCGCTGCGCCAGGCCCGGGAAGGCTTGGCTCACGGCCTTGGCCGAAGGCGCCGTGTTCAAGATGACGTCCGCGCCGCCCCACTCCTGAAGCCGGCCCGTCACGTCGTCCTTTGCCGCATCGATGAAGAGCTCCGCGCCGAGCTGCCGGGCCTCGTCCTCCTTGGCATCGTGGCTGGAGATTACGGCAACGCGCGCGCCCATTGCGGCGGCATAAAGCACGCCCATATGGCCCAGTCCGCCAAGGCCGATCACGGCCACTCGGTCGCCAGCTCGGTAATTGCCCTCCCTAAGACCAGCGAACATGGTGATGCCGGCACACATCAAAGGTCCCGCCTCCTCGAATGGAATGGCGTCGGACAGCTCTCTGACCGCGCTTGCGGGCGCCACCATGTAGTCCTGAAAGCCGCCATCCCGATTGACGCCCGTCGCCCCGTTGTCCTTGCAATAGACCTGGTCGCCGCGTTTGCACGAGCGGCAATTGCCGCAGGAATCAAACAGCCACTGCACCCCAACCCGGTCGCCGAGTGCGGGCGTAACCACGCCTTCGCCCACAGCGTCGATCACACCGGCGACCTCGTGGCCTGGCACCCTCGGGTATGTCGCGAAAGTCGTATAGGGATACTCGCCCCGCCAAACAGCCACATCGCCATGGCACACGCCGCAAGCGTACACCTTGACCCGCACCCAACCTGCTTGGGGTTCGGGAACGGCGCGCTCCTCGAGCGCAAGGCCCTTGCCCGGCTCGGCTACAACCATTGCTCGCATGATCATCCCCCTATTTGGCAATCCCAGTGACCGGCAATCATTGCGCCGATCGCTTCAGAGTAAAACAGAGTTATTTTCAAGCAGCCCGTGTTGTCTTCCACCCAGCATAGATCCGAGTTGAAGATTGGCTTCGAACAAGGAAAACGGCATGCCGGTCAACGTCGTTTTATCCCAACGCCGCAACCGATCAGGCTTAGCACTGTCGTCCGCCGTCCGATGCAACCTCGATTTCTCTCATCAGCAAATCCAGGTCCTGCGGCCGCGACATGCGGTGTTCGCCGTCCTTGACCAGCGTCATCGTGACGTCGTCGCGTTCTATGAGGTTGATCAGCCCCAGCACGTGTTCGTGCGGCACGTCGGGATCGCGCATGCCTTGGATGATGCGCACCGGTGCGCCGGGATTGAAGGGCTGATCCTTGAAGAGATGGTTGCGGCCTTCTTCGATGAGCTTGGCCGAAATAATGTAGGGGTCGTCGCCATAGGCAGACGGGCGATGATAGGCGCCGTCTTCCTCGATGGCGCGGCGCGCCTCGGCGTTGAAGCGGTCCCACATAAGAGTTTCCGTCATGTCCCAGGCAGGTGCAATCAGAACCGCGCCTGCGACGCTATAGGGCAGCATCGGGTTTTCGCGCGTGATATGGCGCATGGCGAGCAATGTCAGCCAGCCGCCCATGCTCGAGCCGACCAGGATTTGCGGGCCTTTGCAGGCGTGGCTCAGAATGGCGAGACTCTCTTCGAGCCATTCGCCGATGGTGCAGTCCTCGAAGGCGCGCTCGGAGCGGCCGTGGCCCGAATAATCGAACCGCAGATAGGGCCGCGCGCTCCGCGGCGACCAGTCGGCCAGAGCGGTCGCCTTGGTGGCGGCCATGTCGGATTTCAGCCCGCCGAACCAGACCACGCCCGGCCCATTGGCGCTATCACCTGGATCGCACAGATAGGCGATGCGGCGGGAAGCCTCGCCTGCGCCCACTTCGAGGAATTGCGGTTGTCGGTCGGTCATACTATGTAGCGGCGCCCCTTTAACGCTCCCATCGGGCGTTTCTTGTACACTCTGGCGCTGGAGCGCAAGTGTTGGGCGCCAGAGTTTCTCCAGGGAGTCGCCGCTTGGCCGCCACCGTCTTGCAGATCATACCGCGCCTTGATACCGGCGGCGCCGAGCTCGCGACGCTGGAGATTGCGCAAGCGCTCGTGGAATCGGGCGCGCGTGCATTGGTGGCGAGCGAGGGTGGCCGGCTTGGCGAAGCCATCAGGAAGGCGGGCGGTGAGCTCATTGCCTTTCCGGCCGGGACAAAGAATCCATTGCGGATGTGGTCAAATGGGCGCGCTCTTGCCCGCCTGATCGCAAACGAGCATATCGATCTGATCCACGCGAGAAGCCGTGCGCCCGCCTGGAGCGCGCTTTATGCGGCGCGGAAAACGAGCATTCCCTTTGTCACCACCTATCACGGCGCTTACGGCATCGGTGTGCCCTTGAAGAACGCCTACAATTCGGTGATGGCGCGGGGCGATCGGGTGATCGCCAATTCGCACTTCACCGCCGATCTGATCCGAGAGCGCCACGGCACCGGAGATGAAAGGTTGCGCGTCATCCACCGCGGTGTCGATCTGGCGGCCTTCGATCCGGCCCACGTCACAGCCAAGCGCGTGAAGGCGCTGCGCAAGGAATGGGGTGTAAAGGACAGTGCACGGGTCGTGTTGCATGCCGCCAGGCTGACGGGCTGGAAAGGCCAGCGCCATGTGATCGAGGCGGCGGGGTTGTTGGCCGCGCGCGGCGGGCTGAAAGACGTCGTCTTTATCTTGGCTGGCGACGCCCAAGGGCGCGAGACTTACGCGAACGAGCTGACAGCCATGATTCAAAGTCACGATTTGGCAGATGCGTTGCGCCTTGTCGGTCATTGCGGCGATATGGCGGGCGCCTTCGCCGCTGCCCACATCGCAGTCGTTGCCTCGAGCGAGCCGGAAGCCTTTGGGCGCGCAGCCGCCGAGGCCCAGGCCATGGGGTGTCCGGTCGTTGCGACGGATCTGGGCGCGGCGCGAGAGACCGTGATGGCGCGCCCGCACGTGGCAGACGATGCGGCAACGGGCTGGCTGGTGGAGGCGGGTAAGGCCGATGCGCTGGCGCCTGCCCTCGAAGAGGCGCTGTCCATGGGCAAAACACAGCGTGGTTTGATGGGTGCGCGGGCCAGGCGCCATATCGTCGAAAACTTTTCGCTCGCCCGCATGCGCCACAGAACGCTCGGTATCTACGACGACTTGCTGGGCAGCGGTCTTGCAAAAGCGCTCGAGGGCGCGCTAGGGGCCAAACGGAGTGGGGGGAAATCTACGGGTTCGCCTTGACTTCATGGCGCTTCCACACAATCCTATGGCCAGGCATGGAGCCATCGCCAAGGGAGCGGTGCGCGCATGTGCACAGTGGCAAGACGGGAGATAGGCAAATAGGACGCCGACCGATCAGGGCAACGGCAATGCCCACAAAGGAGGGACCTCGGTCGAATGGCGACATCGAGGCCACCGAAGTTCAACTCATAGCAGAAGACGGCGATAATCTCGGGACGGTCAGTTTCGAGGACGCCCTGGAACGCGCGGAAAACGCGGGGCTCGATTTGGTCGAGATATCACCCCACGCCCAGCCGCCCGTTTGCAAGATCCTCGATTTGGGGAAATTCAAATATCAGTCGCAGAAAAAAGCGGCCGAGGCGCGAAAGAAGCAAAAAACCTTCGACGTGAAGGAAATCAAGATGCGCCCGAACATCGACACCCACGACTACGACGTGAAAATGCGCAATATGCGGCGTTTCTTCGAGCACGGCGACAAGGTGAAGGTGACGCTGCGGTTCCGCGGGCGCGAAATGGCGCATCAGGAACTCGGCGTGAAACTTCTGGAGCGCGTGAAGGGTGAGACCGAGGCGATCGCCAAGGTCGAATCGCAGCCCAAGCTTGAAGGCCGCCAGATGGTCATGGTGCTGGCGCCGCGGTAGTCGCGCAAGAGGCAAGATCAGGCAGTTCGGCAGGCATAAGGGCGCGAGCCCTCTGCCTGCCGTAATAGCGCTTAGTCCCGCTCGGTCGTGGGATCGATTATTTTGCGAACTTCGGTGATCTTGGTCGCAGGGAAACCGCTGATCTCAGCGTGCTTGTTGATGATGTCCTCACCCGTGGCGAGGTAGATGCAAAACGTTTTGTCGCCCGCCACGTAGGAGTTGACCCACTGAATATCTGAGCCGAGCTCTTTCAGGGCCTCGTTCGACTTGGCTGCCGCGGCCGCCATTTGTTCTCTCTCAAGTGATCCCACTTCGGGGATATCTCGCTCGATGACATACTTGCGCATACTTTTCCTCCAACTCTATATGACGCCTGCAGCGCGGCATTGGTCAGCCCAAAATTGGGCGGCCGGGCGTCTGTCCGTTTCCAGCGCTCGACCCAACTTTCTTAGCTATCAGCAGAAAAATCAATGGCGCTGATTGAGGCCGCTCTGCCGGCTCGGCCTGCAGGCTAGAAAACCGGTTGTTGCGGCGGGCTGCGTTTATGCGATATATGCCATCCCGCAAGGAGCCGCCCGGCGGGGCATGCCGTGGCGGTTCGAAATGCTTCCGGGGACCGGTTACGTCCGGTGCAGCCCATGGCCGTATGGCCGTGGCGAAAACAAAAGGAGAAGCAAAATGCCCAAGCTTAAGACGAAGAGCGGCGCCAAAAAGCGATTCAAGGTGACCGCATCGGGCAGGATCAAATGTCAATCGGCGGGCAAGCGCCATGGCATGATCAAACGCACCAAGAAATTCATTCGTAACGCTCGGGGCATGAAGGTCCTTTCGGACGAGGATACGCGCATCGTGCGGCAATTCCTTCCTTATAGCCGCTGAGTCTCGACCACTCGGCGTTCGTTACCTTAGATCTTGGAGCAATCATAAATGTCCCGTGTAAAACGCGGCGTCACCAAGCACGCCAGACACCGTAAGGTCATCGGTCGGGCCAAAGGCTATTACGGCCGACGCAAGAATACCTTTCGCGCCGCCAATCAGGCGGTCGAAAAAGCCGGGCAATACGCCTACCGCGACCGCAAACAAAAAAAGCGCGTGTTCCGCGCGCTTTGGATCCAGCGCATCAACGCGGCTGCACGCCTGCATGGCCTCACCTATGGGCGATTTATCAACGGCCTTGGGCGCGCCGGAGTGGAGGTCGACCGCAAGATGCTGGCCGACATCGCCGTGCACGAGCCTGAGGCCTTCAAGACACTGGTGGATCAGGCGCAAGCCGCCCTCAAGTGATCCAAGTACGTCAACGCGTGGTTTGAGACTTGATGGTTCGACTCTTTGCCCCGTGAGGTGGCGGGCATGTCCGACTTGAAGAATCTGGAGACGGAGCTGTTGGCGGCGGTGGAGGCCGCGGCCGACCTGACGGCGCTTGAGGAAGTGCGCGTTGGGGCGCTTGGCAAAAAGGGCCAGGTGAGCGGGCTGATGAAAGGCCTGGGCGATATGGCGACGGAAGAGCGCAAATCGTTCGGACAGAGCGTCAACGGGCTAAAGGAACGCATCGCGCAGGCGCTGGGCGAACGCCGAGCCCGGCTCGAAGAAGCCGACATGGCGGAACGGCTTGCGAGCGAACAGGCCGACATCACTTTGCCCGTGCGTGTCGGTCCGCTGGCCGAAGGGCGTATTCATCCCGTCTCGCAGGTGATGGACGAAATCGCCGAGATATTCGCCGATATGGGTTTTTCGATCGCCGAAGGTCCCGATATCGAGACCGACGAGAACAATTTTACGGCGCTGAACATCCCGCCCGAGCATCCGGCGCGCCAGGAACACGACACCTTCTATTTCGGCGAACAGCCAGATGGCTCGCGGGCGCTGCTGCGCACCCACACGAGCCCGGTGCAAATCCGCACCATGCGTACGGAAAAGCCGCCGATCCGCATCATCGCGCCAGGCCGCGTCTACCGTTGCGATTCAGACCAAACCCACACGCCGATGTTCCATCAGGTCGAGGGATTGGTGATCGACGAGGAGACGCATCTGGGCCATCTCAAATGGGTGCTAGAGGAGTTCTGCAAGGCATTCTTCGAGGTCGACGCCATTAAGATGCGCTTTAGAGCCAGCCATTTCCCCTTCACCGAGCCATCGCTCGAGGTCGACATCGGGTACGCCAAGGTGGGCGATGAGCTGCGCATTGGTCAGGGCGAGGAATGGTTGGAGATCTTGGGCTGCGGCATGGTTCATCCCAATGTGCTCGCTAACGTGGACCTCGACCCCAGTGTGTATCAGGGCTTTGCCTTTGGAGTCGGCATCGACCGATTGGCCATGCTGAAATACGGCATGCCGGATTTGCGTGCTTTCTTTGCGGCAGATTTTGCCTGGCTCAGACATTATGGCTTCAGCCCGCTCAATGTACCGACACTCTCGGGAGGTCTCTCATCATGAGCGACACAGTTCGAAAAACCTTGGCGATCGTGTTAGCGGGCATCTCCGGCACGCTGGTCAACTCGGCTGCTGCGGCGGCGGTGCTGGGAGGCGACAAATTCCTGCCGTTCGCGCTCTCGCCCGGCCGTCACGCGGTCGCGATTGTCGTCGCCGCGCTGATCCCGCTTTCCTTCGTCCTGCTCGATGGTGCGGCCGCGCTGGGCCTGGCTGGCGTGTTGTTGACGGTCGTGCCGTCCGTGCTGGCCAAGATGATTTTCGGGTCGGGCGCCCCGTGGACCTTGGTTCTCCTTCTGAACCTGGTCTATGCGGTGACGGCCATCGTGGTTTATCAGCTGGTTTCAGGTTCGCGGGCCTAAGGGGAACAGCGATGAAGTTCACGCTGGCCTGGCTCAAGGACCATCTGGAGACCAATGCGGCGCTCGAGGATATCCTCGATAAGCTGACCATGATCGGGCTCGAGGTCGAGGACGTGACGGATCCAGCCGCGTCGTTGGCGGGCTACGTGGTGGCCGAAGTCGTCAGCGCCGAAAAACATCCCGATGCCGACAAGCTTCAAGTCTGCCGCGTCGCGACGGGCAAAGAAGAGTTGCAGGTGGTGTGCGGTGCGCCGAACGCACGCGCCGGAATGAAGGGCGTGTTCGCGCCCGTCGGCGCCTATGTGCCGGGCATCGATCTCACGCTTAAAAAGGTCAAAATACGCGGCGTCGAATCAAACGGCATGTTGTGTTCGGAACGCGAGCTCGAACTCTCAGATGAGCACACCGGTATCATCGAACTTTCTGACCAAGCCAAGGTGGGCGCGCCAGCCGCCGATGCGCTGGGTCTGGACGATCCCGTCATCGATATTGCGATCACGCCAAACAGACCCGATTGCCTCGGCGTGCGGGGCGTGGCGCGCGATTTGGCGGCAGCCGGTCTGGGCACCCTGAAGGACGATCTGGTCAAAGCAATCGACGGCGGCTTCGAAAGTCCGATTGGCATCGAGTTGCGTTTTGATGCGGACGCCGCAGACACGTGCCCCGTCTTTGCCGGGCGATTGGTCAAAAACATCAAGAACGGCCCGAGCCCTGAATGGCTGGCCCAACGCTTGAAGGCGATCGGGCTGCGGCCGATCAATGCGCTGGTCGATATCACCAACTACATCTCCTACGACCGCGGCCGGCCGCTGCACGTCTATGACGCGGACAAGCTGTCGGGCACGGTGTGTGCGCGGCTCGGCAAGAAGGGTGAAACCTTTCTTGCCCTCGACGGCAACGACTACGAAGTGAGCGATCAGATGTGCGTTATCGCCGATGACGCGCAGGTGCTGGGCCTGGGCGGGGTCATGGGCGGCGAGGCGACGGGCTGCACCGAGGCCACCAAGAACGTTCTGATCGAATCCGCTTATTTCTCGCCGCTGCGTACGGCGGCGACGGGACGCGCGCTCAACATACTCTCCGATGCGCGCTACCGTTTCGAGCGGGGCGTCGATCCGGCTTTCGTATTGCCCGGCTTGGAAATGGCGAGCGCCATGGTGCTGGAGCTGTGCGGCGGCGAGGTCTCCGCGATAACGCTCGCTGGTGCGCCGCCGGAAGCAGAGCGGGTCCTCCAGTTCGACGTTTCCGAAGTGGCGCGCCTGACCGGGTTCGAGCTTGGCGAGAAACGTATCAAGGACGTTTTGACGGCGTTGGGTTTCTGGCTGTCGGGACACGGCCCCGATTTCAAGGTGGCGGTACCGTCCTGGCGCCCGGATGTCTGTCAGGCAGCCGATCTGGTCGAAGAAGTGATGCGCATCGTCGGCGTGGACCAGGTGGAAGCAAAGCCCATGAGGCGTGCCAGCGGCATCGCTCGTCCGGTGTTGACGCAGCTCCAGAAGCGCGTGCGCCGCGGCCGCCGTGCTTTGGCAGGCCGCGGACTGGTGGAAGCGATCACGTGGTCGTTCATTCCGCGTGACGGCGCCAAGAGCTTCGAGGGCGGCAGCGACGAACTCGAGCTTGCCAACCCGATCTCGTCGGAGATGTCGAGCATGCGCCCGAGCCTGTTGCCGGGGCTCGTGGCCGCCGTCCAGCGCAATCACGATAGGGGACACCGCGACTGCGGACTATTCGAAGTGGGACAGGCCTATCGCGGACCGGCCCCCCAGGACCAATACACGGCAGCGGCGGGCGTTCGGGCCGGTACGGCCAGGCTCGCAGGTGCGGGGCGTCATTGGTCGGGAGCGGCAAAACCAGCCGATCTATACGATGCCAAGGCCGATGCGCTCAGCCTGCTGGCGTCGCTTGGCATTGAGGCCAATCAGGTGCAAATCAGCCGGCAGGCGCCGGGCTGGTATCATCCCGGGCGATCGGGCGTGCTCCGTCTGGGTCCAAAGGTGGTGTTGGGTAGTTTTGGTGAGTTGCATCCCGCGACATTGCGCGCTTTTGGCGTGGAGGGCGAGGTGGCGGCGTTCGAAATCGATCTCGACAGTCTTCCGGTTTCGCGGCGCAAGACGACCTCTCGCGGCGCCCTCAAGCAGAGCGATTTGTTGACCGTAACCCGTGACTTTGCCTTTTTGCTCGATGATGGCGTGGCAGCCGGCGATGTGGTGAGAGCCGCTGCCGGCGCCGATAAAGTGCTGATCAGCGACGTTTCCCTATTCGATATCTTCGAGGGAAAGGGCGTGGCGGAGGGCAAAAAATCGCTCGCCATCGAGGTTACATTGCAGCCGCGCGAGAAGACGCTGACAGACAGCGAGATCGAGGCGGTGGCGGAGAAGGTCGTTGCTGCGGTCGTCAAGGCGACGGGCGGCAAGCTGCGGGGCTGAGAACCGGCACAGTGAAGTCGCAAACAATTGAGGCCCGCGTGAGCCGCCAAACCGCTAAAACAAGAGACATGAATGTGTATCTTCAGCGAGCAGCCAATTTTGACGCATCGGCCAGGCGGTCGGTGGCTGGCGCGGTGATCGCACCATGACATTCGCCGACCGGGCAATGGACCGGTTCGGGCGCTGGCTGGCAGGAATTTTGGAAGCCGAGACCAGCGGCTACGAACCCTTCACGCCGTCCGACACGATCACCATGCGCCGGGTGCTGCAGCCGGGCGACATCGTGCTGGTCGAAGGCAACCAAAAGGTCTCCGTGGCGATCAAATATCTTACCCAATCCACCTGGTCGCACGCCGCGCTCTATATCGGCGATGCGCTCAAGTCCCATTCCAAGGACGGCGAACCGCTCACGCTGATCGAATCGAATCTGGGCGAAGGCTGTGTCGCGGTGCCGTTGTCGAAATATCAGACCTACAACACGCGCATTTGCCGTCCCGTCGGCTTGACCGTGGCGGACCGCAAAAAGGTGGTCGACTATATGATCACCAGCATTGGCACCAAATACGACACGCGCCATATTCTCGACCTTGCGCGCTACTTGCTGCCGACGCCGCCCGTACCGGTGCGCTGGCGGCGGCGCCTGATAGCGTTGGGTTCCAGCGACCCGACACGCGCGATTTGCTCGTCGTTGATCGCCCAAGCTTACCAGAGCGTGCGCTATCCCATTTTGCCGGTCATCAAGCCGATAGAGCATCACGAGCACGTTGCGAGCCCGTTTTCGCGGCGCGAAATCCTGCACATCCGCCACCACAGCCTGTATACGCCGCGCGACTTCGACCTCTCGCCCTATTTCACCGTGGTCAAGCCAACGCTGGAAGGCGGCTTCAACTATAAATCGCTCAACTGGAGCGATATGGTTGAAGACGATGACTGGTCGGAGGCAACCGAGAAATTGCCGAAGCGATCCGAAAGCGACCAGGCGTTGACCGGCTGAAATTGATTGGAGGCGACTATGCTGAATTTGATGGCAGCTGCCGCGCTCTTTCTGGCCGTTCACGTTGTCCCATCCAGCCCGGTGCGCGCTTGGGCCCTCGAGCACATCGGCGCGCGAGCCTATATGGCCGCCTTCGGGGTTGTTTCATTGAGCGTCTTTGTTTGGTTGGTCATGGCGTTCGGCGCCGCGCCTGCTTCAGAGCCGCTTTATGTGACCGGCGGACTGGTGCGCCTTCTCGGCGCGGCCGCGATGCTGGTGGCGTTCGTGCTGCTGGTTGCGGGCGTCGCCTCGCCAAACCCAAGCATGCCGGGGGGTGAGCGGGCTCTGTGGGGTTCCGAACCTTGGCGCGGAATTTTTGCGATCACGCGCCATCCGGTGATGTGGGGCATCGGGCTTTGGGCGGTGGTGCATGTGCTCAACCGGCCGGACTCGGCGGGGCTTATTTTTTTTGGCGCGCTGGCCTTGCTTTCGATAGGCGGCGCCAAAATTCAGGAAATGCGCAAACGGATTGAAATCGGTCAGGCCTGGGAGGCGTTTGCCGCTCACACCTCGTTCATCCCCTTCGCCGCCATCATCGATGGCCGCGCGCGGTTCAGCCTTTCGGATGTCTCGCCTTGGAGGCTGGCTGGCGGTGTTGCCTTATGGGCGATCATGCTGAGCCAGCACAACGCCATCTTCGGTGTCACGCCACTGCCGTTTTGAAGAAAAAAGAGCTGCCGCTCGCGGGGGCATGAGAGCGGCAGCTCCTGGACGTCACGGACTCGCAGGGCGAAATCCGGACACGTATGTTCCTAGTGACAAACTTGATAGGGGCGCCGGACGACCTTGTATTCCCAGCAGCCGTTGTACTCGTCCCAATAGCGGATCCGCTTCTTGCGGTAACGCGTGGTGCAATGGGGCTGGTTGTAGGCGCGGCGATAGCTGTGCCGGGCGGGTTTGTGGGGGCGGTAGGTGTCGTAGCCGTAGGCGGCCGAGCCATAGCCGTATGGCGCGTAACCGCGTCCGCCGTGAGAGTAGGCTCCGTAGCCTCGGTTGCCGCCGATCTCAATGTAACCCCAGTCGCCGCCGACACGGACACCGCCCTCGGCGTTGGCCTGGCTTGGGGCGAAAAATGCAGATCCGGCAGTCAGAGCAAGTGCGGCGGCAGCGCCAATTAGAAACGTTTTCAACATGATCGACCTCCCACTGGTCAATTCTTGCGTGGTGTTGGAACCACTTCCGAGGGTCGCGCCGAACCACCAGGCGGCCATCGTGAGACCAGTTGTAGCGCTGAGCGGCTGAACCAACTCTGAGGGCGCCGTTCATCTGGCGTTCATGTTGGACACGGGGTCGGAAAGTACTGGAGGTAATGGTGCAGAACCCTGATTGTTCGCCTTGACGCGCGGTGCTAGAAGCGCGCCATGGCCGAACCCAAAACGTTCCCGCTGGCGCAGATCCGCAATTTTTCGATCATCGCCCATATCGACCACGGCAAGTCGACGCTGGCCGACCGGCTAATCCAGATATGCGGCGGCTTGAGCGCACGCGAGATGCGCGAACAGGTTCTCGATTCCATGGATCTGGAGCGTGAGCGCGGCATCACCATCAAGGCGCAAACCGTACGCCTCGATTACACCGCCAAGGATGGTCAGAGTTACCGGCTCAACCTGATCGACACGCCGGGCCACGTCGACTTCGCCTATGAGGTCAACCGCTCGCTGGCGGCCTGCGAGGGCTCGCTGCTTGTGGTGGATGCCAGCCAAGGGGTCGAGGCCCAAACGCTGGCCAACGTCTATCAGGCGCTCGACAACGACCACGAGGTCATCCCCGTCCTGAACAAGGTGGACCTGCCGGCGGCCGAGCCCGAGCGTATTCAGCGCCAGATCGAAGACGTGATCGGGCTCGATGCGAGCGGTGCGGTGCCCATCTCGGCCAAAACAGGCGAAGGCGTAGCCGACGTATTGGAGGCGATCGTCACGCGTCTGCCGCCACCCGAGGGCGAGGAGGTCGCGCCGCTGAAAGCACTTTTGGTGGACTCCTGGTACGACGCCTATCTCGGCGTCATTGTGCTTGTGCGCGTCATCGATGGGCACCTGAAGAAAGGCCAGAAGGTCAAACTGATGGCGAGCGGCTCCAGTCATCTGATCGATCGGGTCGGCGTGTTCCGCCCCAAACAAGAGATGACGGGGCATCTGGGTCCTGGTGAAATCGGCTTTTTCACCGCCGCCATCAAGCAGGTTGCCGACACCCGCGTCGGCGACACGGTGACCGACGACAAGGCGCCGTGCGCCACGCCGCTGCCGGGCTTCAAGGAGGCCCAGCCGGTGGTCTTTTGCGGTCTGTTTCCAGCCGACGCGGCCGAATTCGAGGACCTGCGCGAGGCCATGGCGCGGTTGCGCCTCAATGACGCGAGCTTTTCCTTCGAGATGGAAACATCCGCGGCGCTTGGCTTTGGCTTTCGCTGCGGCTTTCTAGGCCTGCTGCATTTGGAGATCATCCGCGAGCGGCTCGAGCGCGAATTCAACATCGACCTCATCACCACCGCGCCGAGCGTGATTTATAAAATCTACCTCATCGACGGCAAGGAGATCGAGCTCCACAACCCGGCCGACATGCCCGACCCGGTCAAGATCGAACGGATTGAAGAGCCTTGGATCGAGGCGACCATCCTGGTGCCGGACGAGCATCTGGGCGCGGTGCTGAAGCTGTGTGAGGATCGGCGCGGACGGCAGAAGACGCTGACCTATGCGGGAACCCGCGCCATGCTGATCTACGAGTTGCCGCTGAACGAGGTGGTGTTCGACTTCTACGACCGCTTGAAGTCGGTCTCGCGCGGCTATGCCTCCTTCGACTACCACCTGTTTGGTTATGAGCCGGGACCGATGGTCAAGATGTCGATCCTGGTGAACGCCGAACCGGTGGATGCGCTCTCGATCATCGTTCACCGCGACCGCGCCGAGGCGCGCGGGCGGGCGATGTGCGAGCGCCTCAAGGACCTGATTCCCAGGCACCTCTTCAAGATCCCGATCCAAGCGGCGCTGGGCGCCAAGGTGATCGCGCGCGAAACCATCGGCGCGCTGCGCAAGGACGTCACCGCCAAGTGCTATGGCGGCGATGTGACGCGGAAACGGAAACTGCTCGACAAGCAAAAAGCGGGCAAGAAGCGCATGCGCCAGTTCGGTCAGGTCGAGATCCCGCAAGAGGCTTTCATCGCTGCGCTGAAGATCGAGGAGAATTAGAAAGCTGACTCACCGCGCTTACGAGGGACCGGCATTCCTGTCGCGTGGCTTTCGCCCGTTCTTTTTGTTGGCAGGCATGTGGGCGCCGCTGGCGCTTGCTATTTTTCTTTCCGCCTTCTTCGGCCACATCGTGTTGCCGAGCGCCATGGACGCCTTCGCCTGGCATGCCCATGAAATGCTGTTTGGCTTTGTCGCGGCTGCGGTTGCCGGCTTCCTGCTCACCGCGATCCCGAACTGGACCGGCCGGATGCCGCTGCAGGGGCGCCCCTTGCTGGCCCTGGCCGGGCTGTGGATCGTGGGGCGAGGCGCTGTAGGGGTTTCGGCATGGACCGGCCCGTGGCTTGCCGCAATCCTCGACCTTGCCTTCCTTGCCGCTCTGGCCGGCGTGATCGCGCGCGAGATCGCGGCCGGGCGCAACTGGCGCAACCTGCCGATCGTGACGGCTGTGCTGCTGCTGCTGGTTTGCAATGGGCTCTCGCACGCCCAAGCAATCGGTCTGATAAGCCAGACAGGTCTGGCGGAACGCTGCGCCATAGCTGTTCTGGCTGGCCTGATCACATTGATTGGCGGACGCATCGTCCCGAGCTTCACCCACAATTGGCTGGCGAAGAAAAACGCCGCGAAGCTTTCAGCCCGTTCGGGTGCGGTCGACCATATTGCCCTTGGGCTGGCGCTGCTGGCGCTGGCGCGCTGGGCGCTGATGCCTGAGGGTGACGTGACGGGTCTTCTTGCGGGCTTGGCGGCAGCGGCCAACCTGGTGCGGCTCATGCGCTGGCGCGGCTGGCTCACCTTATCGGAACCGCTCCTTTGGGTGCTGCATCTTGGTTATCTGTGGATCGTGGTTGGGCTCGGTCTGTTGGCGGTCGCCGCGGTTGGCGATTTGGTGCCGCCTTCGGGCGCATTCCATGGCCTCACCGCTGGCGCCATGGGCACGATGACATTGGCGGTGATGAGCCGGGCGACGCTGGGCCATAGTGGCGAGCCGTTGGAAGCCGGCACGACGCTGACGCTGGCTTATTTGTTGGTCACGCTCGCCGCCATGACGCGGGTCGGCGCCGCCGTCTGGGACGATGCCGCGATCGAGTTATTGCTCGTCTCGGGGGCGGCCTGGATCGCCGCCTTCGTTTTCTATTTGACCGCTCTGGGGCCCTTGCTGATCTGGGCGCGTCGCTGAGGCATCAAGCGTTCGGGGATGCGGCAGCTTCGATCATGACGCTGGAAAGAAGGCCGTAGACGGCGGCCCAAGCGTCTACGACAGCGGGTGTGTATGCATCGCCAAGGCCCTGTTCCAGCGTCCAGAGCAGGGCGCCGGCCGCGGTTGAATAGTCACCTGCCTCGACGCCATAGCCTTTATGGCGCTTGCCTAGCTCTTGAACGATGGGGATCAGTCGGTCCGGATCGTCGAGACCTGCGACGGCGATCTTGAGGGTCGCCATCAGCTTGCGCTGCTGCCCGGCCATATTGTCGGGAAAGCGCTGCCTAAAATTGGGCGCGACCTCGAACAGTCTGCCGTAGAACAACTCGGCCGCCTGGTCGGCGATCGGCTCGACCATGGCGAAGGTCTCCTGGACCAGCGCTTTTTGCTCCTGGCTGACGCCAGGCAGCATTGGCGCTTCGTCACTGACCGCTTCGACGGGGGCGGGCGGTGCTTCCTCGACGGGGGCGGGCGGCGTGTGCTCGATGGGCGCTGGTTCGGGTGCATAGCTTTGTTGGGCGTAGCTGTGCTCCGGCTCGCTCGTCTCGCTTTGCGATACTGCGTTAAAGGCGTCGGCCAGCTGTGTGCTCTGGTTGGATAATTTGTCCGTGTGGAGGTTGAGCGTCGAAAGAATCTCGGCGATTTCTTCCGTCGCCTCGCTCGTCTGCCCGGCGAGCTCCTTCACCTCACCAGCCACGACTGCAAAGCCGCGGCCCGCGTCTCCGGCGCGCGCGGCCTCGATCGTGGCGTTGAGGGCGAGGAGGTTTGTCTGCCGCGCAATGGCGTTGATTTGCTCTGCAACGCCTGCCACGCGTTTGATTTGGTCGACAAGACTTTCAATGTCTCCGCGTGTCTGCTCGATCATGGTGAGCGACTCGTCGAGTTGGTCCTGGGTCAGGGAATAAACGGCAGACATGCGGGAATCCTTTCGGCTCTGTCCTGTGTTGCAAAGGGACAGGAAACGTAAGGTTGCTATTTTTGCGTGAAGAGAGTGAAGGAGCTGTTAACCAAAATGCGGGTCAAGCTGGCGCGATTGTCGGATGCGCCTAGGTCGGACGCGTTTTTTTGAGTTCGCTGATAATCTTCGATCTGACGGATTCGGGCTGGTTGTCGATGGCGCGCATGACGCAGCGCAATTCGCGCCGCAGCGAATAGACCTGGTCTATCATCGAGAGCAAAAATGGAACGGCTTCGGGGTCGACCGACATATCGTCGCGCAGCTGCCGGATAAGGTCGATGCGCGCAACATCGATCTCATCGTATTCATTGCCTTCTTCGCCGCGTATTGGGCTCACCCAGCCGCGCTCAACCCAACTGCGCAGGCGACGAACCGTAAGGTGATGGACGCGCAGCAAGACCTGGTCTTCCTTGATCATAACGCTTCTCATTGCGGCTTCTGCGGGTTGTCGGCATGACGAGCGCGCCACGCTGTCATGAAATTCTCCAACTGCTTGTCGATCTTGTCTGGCAGGACAATGGTCAGGCGCACCAGCTGATCGCCGCGACGCTTGCCGGAGCGGTCGCCGACGCCGCGCCCCTTGAGGCGCATCACCCGGTCGCTGCTGACCCCCTTGGGTATGGTCATGCTGACGACACCGTCGATGGTCGGCACGTCGACTTTGCCGCCCAGGACGGCCTGATCGATTGTGACCGGTAAATCGACTGTTATATCCAACCCGTCGCGCTTGAAATTGGGGTGCGGTTCGACCTCGATCGCGACAAGCGCGTCACCGGCCGGCCCGCCCGGGCGGCCAGTTTGGCCCTTGCCCTTCAGACGGATCACGTCACCATCATTGACGCCGCGCGGGATGGTGACATCGAGGCTTGCTCCGTCGGGCATGGTGATCCGTTTTTTTTCGCCTTTGGCAGCCTCGAGAAAGCTGATCTTGAGGTGATAACGCACGTCGACGCCACGGTTTGGAGCGGCGTTGGCTTGGCCTGTCCTGCCGAACATGTCCTGAAAGATATCGCCCAGATCGGCGAAATCCTGAAAGCCGGTGCTGGAGTGGTACTGGTGGGGTGCGTCGGTATCGGCGTATTGGCGATAATAATGCTGTTTTGGCTTTTCGGCTCCCGTCTCATCGATCTCGCCGCGGTCATAGGCGGCTTTCTTCTCGGAATCGCCAATGATCGCAAAGGCGGCCGAGACCTGCTTGAAGCGCTCCTCTGCGGCCTCGTCTCCGGGATTGAGGTCGGGGTGGAGCTCCTTGGCGAGCTTGCGGTAAGCTTTTCTGATGTCGTCATCGGACGCCGTCTTAGGGACGCCGAGAACCTCATATGGGGTTTTGCTCAATGCGGTGCCCTCTACTCGGCCGCGAACCGGTCGCGCGCGCCGGCCTCCAGCTCCCCATTGATCACGTAACGCAGGATGTCGACCACTTGATCGGGCGCTTGGGCGACGGCGAGCGCGGCTCCGTCAACCTCCTTGAGCGCGTGGCTGAGGAAGGCATCATGCAGCACGATGATTGGTTTGCCCAATGCTGCCGCATAGCCTGCATCGAAGGCCGCGTTCCACTGCCGGTACTTGTCGCCAAATTGAACCACGACCACGTCCGCCTTCTCGATCAGCGTGCGGGTGCGGATGGCGTTGAGCTTGGCGCCTTTGTGGTCTTTCCAGAAGGAGTCGTCCTCCTGGCCCAAAATGGTGGTGCCGCAATCGTCGCTGAAACCGTGGTTTGTCACCGGCGCGGAGAGCTCGACTGGCAGATCGGCTTGCGCTAGGCCGCTGGCGATCTGATCACGCCAATCGGTGTGAATTTCGCCCGACAAATAAACGCGCCATTGCTGCATGGACTCAAATCCTCGTTCCAAAGCTTGTCAGCCTGGAGGATATCTCTCGCGGGCTGCGCGGTCGAGGCTGGGATTGCGTAAAAAAGAACGGCAGGTGCGACCGGCATCGCGGGCTGGTTCAGCGTCATATTTTTGCGGGAATCTGTGCTAATTTGCCGTCATTCGCGGAGATGAGAGGAAGTGCGAATGCTCCGGACCGTTATGGCTTTTGGACTGGCGAGTATGGTTTTCGCTGCGCCGTTGCAGGCGGAGCCAGCGGCCAAACAACTTTTCGGCGCCAAAAAACGCGCCGCGGATCTGGCTTCGCGATCATTCGGCTCCTATACGCGCGGCTGCCTCGCCGGAGGCAAAATGCTGGCGATCAACGGTCCGGCCTGGCAGGCGATGCGTTTGTCTCGCAACCGCAACTGGGGACATCCCAAGCTTGTCGGTTATGTCGAGCGGCTGGCGATCGATGCAAAGGCGAACGATAACTGGCCGGGCTTGATGGTTGGCGATTTGGCTCAGCCCCGCGGCGGGCCCATGGCGGGTGGTCACCGCAGTCACCAAATCGGCCTCGATGCCGACATCTGGCTCAAACCCATGCCGGATCGGAGGTTGAGCCCACAGGAGCGCGAGGACATCAGCGCCGTTTCGATGCTGGCGCGCGACAAGTTGTCGGTCAACCAGAAGGTCTGGACGCAGGGCCATGTGCGGCTTTTGAAGCGGGCGGCGTCCTACCCTGAAGTGGCGCGCATTTTCGTCCACCCCGCCATCAAGAAAGCGCTGTGTGAGGCCGCTGGCAAAGAACGCGCCTGGTTGCGCAAGGTCCGTCCCTGGTGGGGGCATCACTATCATTTCCACGTTAGGCTTAAGTGCCCGCGCGGCAATGGAGGCTGTGTCGACCAGAATCCACCGCCAGCGGGCGATGGTTGCGGTAAACAACTCGACGGCTGGTACGCGATGTTGCGAAATTCCTTGAAACCGAAAAAGAAGCCGACCAAACCGGCCAAGCCCGCCAAACCGCGCCGGCCAATCACAATGGCGCAGATGCCGGCGGCGTGCCGTGCGGTGCTGCGGGCAAAGGACGAGCCACCGCCGGCTGGAACAGCAATGGCGGGCGGCAATATCGACCCCGGACTGCCCTGGCTGCAAGGCATTCAAGGCGTGACCATGACCCTGCAAAGCACGCCTGCCGAGGGCGTTCCGCTGCCCGATCGCAAACCTGAGCCGGAGCCGGAATTGAACGAAGCGCCGCAATGAGCGACATCGAGCCTGAAATCGAAATTGACGACGAACAGCGCAACGTGTTCGGCGAACCGATCGAAGTCTGTTCGATCAGGCCGCTCACGGGTTTTTCCACACGGGTTGTTGCGAGACGGGCCCGCAGGACCTCGGCGTGCATACGGTCTGTGTCGAAATGACGGCTGACTTTCTCGCTTTCTCGAAGGCGCGCGGCAATGATCTTTCGACGCCGCTGCCGGAAATTGGCTTTTTGGGGCTTGAAGCCGGCGACCGATGGTGCCTGTGTGCGGCGCGCTGGAAGGAGGCGCTCGATGCGGGGCGGCGCCGCGCGTGGTGCTGGCGGCAACCCATGAGACAACGCTCGAATTCGCTTCACTCGACGATCTCAAACGCTTCGCGCTCGATATTTCCTGATCGCTCTAAGCGGGCGCGCCGATACCCGTTCCCACCTGGCAGACGACGCCCGTTTTGCCCAAGCCGCAATAGCCATACGGGTTTTTGGCGAGATATTGCTGGTGTTCTTCCTCGGCGAAATGGAATGTCCCGGCCTCGGCGATCTCGGTCGTGATGGCGCTGTAGCCCGCCTGCGAGAGCGCGGCGGCATAGTCCGCCATCGAGCGTTCAGCTGCTTCGCGCTGGGCTTGTGAACCGACATAGATGGCCGAGCGGTACTGGGTGCCGGCGTCGTTTCCCTGGCGCATGCCCTGGGTGGGATCGTGGCCTTCCCAAAAGATCTTGAGCAACTCTTTGTAGGAGACTACTTGGGGGTCGAACACCACTAGAACCGCCTCGGCGTGGTTCGTCAGGCCGGAACAGACCTCGTGGTATTTGGGGTTCGGCGTCCCGCCGCCGGCGTAACCGACGGCCGTAACGTGTACGCCATTGAGCTTCCAAAAGAGCCGCTCGGCTCCCCAAAAGCAGCCCATTGCGAATGCGGCTGTTTCCATGCTCTTGGGATAAGGCGGCGCGAGTGCGGCGCCGTTGACGAAATGATGTTCGGCAGTGTCGATGGCCTCGGCCCGACCGGGCAACAAATCCGCGGCCGCAACGAGATCGCTCTGCTTTTTCATTGATAACATCGCATCGTTCCCATCAGTTGCTGAAGACGTCGAGCCGCCGCCGACGGCGGCCTATTAGGATCAGAAGAATGCCGAGCGCCATCGCGACGACCCAGGTGGGGGTTTGCAACAGAGACAGGATGACTGGATCCCAAACGGCAGGATGGACATAGCGCTGAATGCCCGCTTGAGAGGCGTTCAGGCTGGCGGAGTGAAACTGGAACCAGTGCTCGCCCAGCCGGGTCATAACCGGCGTATCGGCAGCAAGCGTGCGGGTGACATCGATGACAAGCGCGACCACACCTGCCAGCAGGAACCACGTGCCCAATATCCTCAAAACCATTTTGACGTTGTCCTTGATGCAGTGCCGCGGCAAATTCCGTGCAGCTTGCGTGTCTAAAGATGGGGATTGGTGCGCGCGGCGTCAAAGGTTGGTTGCGTATTGCAGATGAATTTGGCTTGTGGTCGTGCGCCGTCTTGAATGGCGCATGGGCTTGGCTATAGTCCGCACCTGGGTTGGAGAGGTGGCCGAGTGGTCGAAGGCGCACGCTTGGAAAGCGTGTAGGCGGGCAACCGTCTCGAGGGTTCGAATCCCTCTCTCTCCGCCAATATCAAATTCGCTGCTGTTCGCGACTGTCCGGTTTTTCTCAGATATTATGCCGCAGAATAGGGATATTCGTCTTTACACGGTCGCCCCCGTTCATCACAATCCGCGATTGAGTCGTGGGTGAAATTGTGGGTAGATCATGGCGCGAACAATTGGCAGACTTACGGCGCTCAAAGTCAGACGCATTACAAAGCCAGGCATGTATGCGGATGGGGGTGGCCTCTATCTGCAAGTCACTGGTTCGGGTGCAAAGTCCTGGATCTACCGCTTTTCGCTGCATGGCAGCGCGCGAGAGATGGGTCTGGGCTCACTTTCAATTATCGGATTACAGGATGCGCGCACGAAGGCAGGCGAGTGTCGGCGGCTTCGCTCTGAGGGCATAGACCCTATAGAGGCGAGGCGGGCGCTACGCGACCAAGCAATGCTCGACTCAGCCCAAGCACTCGCATTCAAGGAAGCCGCCGCTGCCTACATTGCTGCCCATCGCGCGGGCTGGCGAAACGCAAAACACGCAGCGCAGTGGGAAAATACGCTCGCCACATATGCGGAACCGGTCATCGGGGCGCTTTCGGTGCAGGCGATCGATACCACTCTCATCCTCAAGGTCTTGGAGCCGATTTGGAGGATAAAGCCCGAAACGGCGAGCCGGCTGCGGGGTCGGATCGAAACGGTGCTCGATTGGGCGAAGGTGCGGGGCTACAGGACGGGTGAGAACCCGGCGCGCTGGCGCGGACATCTCGACATGCTGCTTCCAGCGCCTTCGAAGGTGCGCCCAATAAAGCACCATGCAGCACTTCCCTATGGAGAGCTGGCGGACTTCGTTCATGCGCTTCGTGAGCGGGAAGGTGTGGCTGCCCGCGCCCTCGAGTTCACGATTTTGACCGCGGCGCGCACGGGCGAAGTGATCGGCGCGACCTTTGATGAAATCAACACGTCCGACTCGATCTGGATGGTGCCGGCGCCTCACATGAAGTCTGGCAAGGAGCATCGCGTCCCGCTCTCGGGCCGCGCTATCGCAATCGTCGAGCAAATGAATTTCTCCCGCGAGGCACGCGACGGGTTCCTGTTTCCTGGCGGCAGGCGCGGCAGGCCGCTCTCAAATATGGCAATGGCTGCCCTTCTGGAACGCATGGGACGCGGTGACGTTACTGTGCACGGGTTCCGATCGACGTTCCGTGATTGGGCCGCAGAGAGCACGAACTTTCCGAGCGAGGTTGTCGAGATGGCTCTGGCGCACGCGGTAGGCAGCAAGGTTGAGGCCGCCTACCGTCGCGGTGATCTGTTTGAGAAGCGCCAACAACTCATGGACGCTTGGGAGCGTTACTGCGACGACACAGGGGCGACCGTTGTCCCAATTGCTCGGCAGAAGCCCTGACGGACGCGCTATGGCGTGAAGGATTCCGGGGTTATCTAGCCGAGTTGTGGAAAAAAAAGGAGCTTCTGATGGCACCAAAGCCAAGCCCCATGCCGCGAGGAGAGCGCTACTGGTCCGATCCGAAACGACCGTCTGATCTAAAATTTAGCGACCTGTGCAAGAAACACAAAATCGACCCAGAAAATACCCTCGAGTTCCGGGAGTTTCTTGATGAACTCATTAAGTACATTCAAGCCATGATGGCGGATATTAGACCGCGTCGTCAGTTGCGCGATGAACGTAAGGAGTGTGAAAAGCACATTGCAAATATCGAGAATGCGATCAAATGGATCAGCCGCTTCAGCTATCTACCTGGTGGTCGCGAAGGCAGATGGAAAATATTGGCACCCCATGGAAACGACGCGATGTCTCTGGCGGCGGCGCAGAACCTGAGCCACATGATCAATCCACTTTTTTTGGTTCAGATAGTCGGCGAAACTCCACGAGGTCTCTCCTCTTGGTCTCTGTCGGACAGTGAGACCCAGCAATGGGCACAATTCGTCATACGTGACAATTCGGGCAGGGTGCTGGCAGCTGTTCTCGAGGCCATACAAAATTCGCTATCGACCGCTGCAGTGGAAATGCAAACGAAAACACCTCGAGGCGGCCCGCCAGCGTATGTTGTTGGCCCGTTCCTGTTGTTGAATTTGTGCGGGGCCTTTCATCGCCTGGGGAGAGCGCCAGCCAGCAATGTGAAGGGACCGTTTGGTCGCTTTGTAACGGACGTAGTTTTGGCAATAGGTTGGGACACGGGATGGGTCGACAGTCATCTTAGGGCCGCTGTTTCTAAGTGGCGACTTAGGACCCGTAGAAAACCTCTGAAAACAAACGACGGTTAAATCCTTCTAACCGTCGCACCGGTCTGCCACTGGTTCGTTTATAGCCGAACGTCATTATGCGTGAGGACACAAGCGAACATGCAGCCATATCTTCTGCCGATCAATGAGGCCGCCAAAACCCTCGGAATCGGTCGCACGAAACTCTACGAACTGATCTCTGCCGGTGAAGTAGATCTCCTGAAAATCGGATCGAAATCCCTGGTGACGACCGCCAGTATCCAAGCTTTAGTCGCAAGGCTCGGCGAGGTCAAAAGCGATGACCGCTGATCCCATCGGTGAGGGGCTCGGCGGGCGAAGACGCAAGCAGGCCGACATTCTCATAGGCCTCGTCGGCGAGGCCGGACTTTTCCATGCTGCTGATGGCACGGGTTACGCCGATCTATGGATCGATGGCCATCGCGAGACTTGGCCGATCCGCAGTAAGGGCTTCACGCGCTGGCTCGCTAGGAAGTTTTTCGAGGAGACCGAAGGCGCCCCGAGCTCGCAGGCCATGCAATCGGCAATGAATGTTATCGAGGCGCGAGCGCAATTCGATGGGCCACAGAGGGTCGTCAACATTCGCGTCGCAGAACTTTGTGACAAGCTCTACCTGGACTTGGCGGACGATGCCTGGCGCGCAGTTGAGATTGATGAGGGCGGCTGGTGCATCGTTGATGAGCCGCCCGTTCGGTTTCGTCGCGCCGCCGGCATGCAGCCGCTACCGGCCCCTGTTGCGGGCGGATCCGTAGAGACGCTGCGGCCCTTCCTCAACGTCGGCAGCGACAACGATTTCGTGCTCATTGTCGCCTGGGCACTGGCAGTATTGCGAGATAAGGGGCCTTATCCGACCGTCGTGTTGTCGGGCGAGCAGGGTTCAGCCAAGTCCACTTTCTCGGCAATCCTGCGGGCTCTGCTCGATCCGAATACCGCACCATTACGTGCATTGCCGCGAGAGGATCGCGACCTTTTCATCGCAGCGAATAACGGTCATGTGCTGACCTTTGACAATGTATCCCGCTTGCCAGTCTGGATTTCGGATACGCTATGCCGGTTGGCGACAGGCGGCGGCTTCGCAGTGCGCCAGCTCTATACAGATCAGGACGAAGTTCTATTCGACGCCACACGGCCAGTGGTGCTGAACGGCATAGAGGACATCATCACCAGGCCAGATCTTGCTGACCGGGCTTTGTTTCTGAGGCTGGAGCCAATACCGGAGGAACGAAGACGGCCGGAAAAAGAGCTTAGGGCGGAGTTCGACAAGGCGCGCCCTGAGATCCTCGGTGCCCTACTCGACGCCGTCTCACTGGGTCTGCGCCAGCTTCCTGATACGCGACTCGAGAAGCTGCCGCGCATGGCCGATTTTGAGCTGTGGGCGACGGCCTGCGAGGGAGCGCTGTGGCAAGAGGGAACGTTCTCCCGCGCCTATGCCGACAACCGCGACGACGCGATCGATAGCGTCATCGAGGCCGATCCCGTGGCCTCTGCCGTTTGCTCATTGATGGGGTCGCAGACGGAATGGACGGGAACTGCCTCCAACCTTCTGGGCGCCCTTGCCGGGGTCGTGAGCGAGACGGTAAGCCGCGCCAAAATGTGGCCGGCGACGGCGCAAGTGCTCTCAGGCCGCCTACGGCGGGCTGCTACCTTCTTGCGCAAGGTTGGGATCGACATCACTTTCGAGCGGGAAGGCCGGGCACGGACCCGAACCATCCGGATCACCTGCTTACTAGAAAATGCGGCTGCAGAACCGTCCTCACCGTCCGCATCGTCCTCAGATCAGGGCGAGTACGAACGGGATAATGGCTTTGGTGGCGTGCCCCCTGATCACTCGACAGATCGCGATAAAGCCCCAGATTCCTGGGTTGCGGACGGTGCAGACGATACGGACGCAAATTTCCACGCTGATTCTGGCCACTGGAGGGTGCGGTTATGACCGCAACCGAGGCGCTAAAAGCCGCATTGGATGCGGGAATCTGCGTTGCTGTAGATGCAGGTGACTTGGTGCTCGACGCCGAAGCACCACCACCTGAATCTTTGGTAGGTTCACTTAAACGTCACAAACAGGCGATCGTGGAGCTCCTCAGCTCGTGTCCAAACGGATGGTCGGGCGAAGACTGCCTGATGTTTTACGAGGAACGAGCAGCGATTCTCGAATTTGATGGAGGTCTCTCGCGACGTGAGGCTGAGATCTGTGCGCTGGAAGAATGCTTCGAGCTGTGGCGGAGCCGCATGCTTAAGGCCGAAAACTGAACCTAGCTTGTGAGGCGCTATTGAGCAAAGCATCTGAAAATACAGGTCGAAAACAGGACGGGACATTTCGGAAGGGTAATTCCGGCAATCCGAAGGGGCGTCCTGTTGGTGCGCATAACAAAACGACGATGGCTGCGCTGGAGCTGCTAGAGGGTGAGGCGGAGTCACTCACGCGCAAAGTGATCGAGCTCGCCCTTGAAGGCGACATTTCTGCACTGCGACTTTGTTTGGATCGGCTTCTTCCGATTCAACGGTATCGACCGATACCTCTCGATCTGGGGGATCTAGATTCGCCTCAAGATATGCGTCGAGCTTTCGCGACCATTTGTAATGGATTGCGTGATGGCCAAATTGGCGCCCCAGACTTGGCTGCGATCACGGCGCTCATCGATCAATCATTTAAATCCATCGAGATGGTCGAGTTCAGCCAACGACTGGCTTCGATTGAAGAGGCAATCGATAATGCAAAAAACAATCGATCAGAAATTGATTAGAAGGCTCGGAAGAGCTGAAATACTGCAGCCCACATTCAAAGGGGAACTGCAGCGGCTGTCAGAAGACGATCTCGATCTGCTGATTTCGCATCTCGATGCCAAAATTGGTGCATCGGCGGGGCATGCCATGGGCGAATATTCTGAGGAGAAGCAGGCCCAAATTAGTCAAGCCATTTCGAAATGTAATTTCCGCTGGGTGTGGCCGGGATCATGTTGAAAATAGTCCACCGCCAGCAACTATCCGAAGTCTGGATCAGAGGGTCCGAGCCTGTCGGGTTCCTGTGGGGACGTATCAAACCATGCACGACGCTAGGACCAGGGTTCGATCGTATTCTGGAGGAAGTCGGCGCCTTCCGCTCTTGAACAATTTTGGCAGATTTGAATGTCAGCTTTACACCCTAAAGCGGACGCGCTGCGTGCCGGCGCACAGAGTCCGCTAATAGCCAAAAGCGGACATTGGTAGCTGTCTGTTAGCCATGACAGCAATTGTTCGATGTGCAGAACGCCCGTTGGGCCAGCTTTTATTCATATTTCAATCAAATCGACGGATAGTTTCCGCGAGTTCTTGGGGGACCAAGGCTGCGTGAATGCGGAATTCCGGAGGCTTAGTTCATGAATTTCCTGTGGTCGTTCACCAATGCGTTTCTGCGACCGCTACTTAGCGACCGTCGCGGCAACGCGGCCATCATCTTTGCCCTCGTGCTCGTGCCCATACTTGGTCTGGTGGGAGCCACGATTGACTATGGCCGCTCGTACAATGCCAAGAACCATTTGCAAGCGGCAGTCGATACGGCGGCACTCACGGGATCGACCGGTGAATTTGAAAACGAAAACCTGCGCCTTGACGCAGTGAACACCGCGTTCAATGCCAACTTCGACACCAACGCCTACGGAATATCGGTAACGCCGGCGGTGTCCTTTGATGACACCATAACTACCGTGAGCGCCAGCGCTACAGTGTCTACAATGGTTATGGGCGTCATGAGCATCGACGATATGTACGTTGCCGTGAACGCCACCGCGATCCGTGAAGAAGGTGGCCCCATCTGTTTGCTAGCGCTCAACCCAACGATGGAAAAGGCGATCGACGTTATCGGCGGGGCCACGCTCGACGCAATCGCATGCGGGATACACGCCAATTCAAGTCACAACAATGCCATCCATTCACTGGGCTCAACATCGACGACAGCAGACTCCATTTGCGCCGTGGGCGGTGTAGTGGGGACCGGATATACGCCGCAGCCGGACGAGGGTTGTTACAAGGTGAAAGACCCATATGAAAACCTTGTGCCACCACTGACGGGGGGGTGCGATCATATCGGTATGAAACTCAAAAAGGGCAGCTTCACCCTCTCGCCGGGCATCTATTGCGATGGTCTTCAATTGCAAAATGAAGCGATCGTAACGCTGTTACCGGGGACCTATGTGATCAAGGACAGTGGCCTAGTATTCGATACAAAATCTGTGACAAGTGGCCTTGGCGTGTCCTTTTATTTTACCGGTAATGACACATTCCTGAGCATTTCGGCCACGGCTGCGGTCGATCTATCGGCGCCAACCGCTGGTCCCTATGACGGATTGGTCTTCATCCAGGACCCGACCTCCAATCCCGGCCAGCCCCATGGCAAAACCAATTTGATTAACGGCAGCGGGGCATTAAATATCGTCGGATCGATCTATTTGCCCACCCAAGGATTGGAGATCACCGGAGGTGGTCATTTCGGTGCCGCAGCGCCACTGTTGACCATCATCGTCGATCATCTAGAGTTGAGCGCCACGATGACTATAAGGGACGACATCGTTGCTGCGGGCATGTCACCAAAAGTGCCCAAAACATATGATGGTGCGCGCCTGACCAATTGATTTTCGCTGAGCTGGAAGGTTGGCTCACCTCGACCTTCTGCATCACTTGAAGGCCCGGACTAAAATCCGGGCCTTTTTTCGTGTAGATGAAAATCCGACCATCTCATCTCGGGCCCGCTGTAAGACCAAAATCGCAATCGGATCATCTAGGGCGCGATGTCCGCTTTGGGTCAAAAGCGGAAGCTCAACTCAACCGATGTCATCGATGTTCTCACCGACTTGTTCATCCTGCGCGGTGTGCCTGGCTACATCCGTTCCGACAATGGCCCGGAGTTCGTAGCCGAGGCCGTGAGAAAGTGGATCTCGGCTGTTGGCGCCAGGACCGCCTACATCGAGCCAGGTTCGCCCTGGGAGAACGGCTATATTGAAAGCTTCAATGCCAGACTTCGAGACGAGCTACTAAATGGGGAAATCTTTTACTCATTGAAAGAGGCCCGGGTCGTCATTGAGCAATGGCGCAAACACTACAACACAAAGCGCCCGCACAGCGCGCTTGGCTACAGACCACCAGCGCCCGAAACAATCATCGCGTTGCAGGAAAAGCCGATCATGAACTAACATTCAAACCGGACCAATCAGTGGGGGCTGGTCACTCGACATGGCTGAACTTCATTACGGGGTGCATAGCAATCGGAAAACCAGGGAGGAACTTATGAGCATATTCGGAAAAATCAAGGACGCGATATTTGGAAAATCAGCCGAGGCAGCGGAGCAAGAGTCATCGGGAGCCGAGGCAGCTGATACGTCCGCCACATCGGGTGGCGGTGTTGATGTTGCAGCTATCTTGGATGGACTCATTAAACAACAAAAACAGAAGCTCAACTGGCGTACTTCCATTGTCGATTTGATGAAGCTGCTGGACTTGGATAGCAGTCTTTCCGACCGCAAGGAGTTGGCGCAAGAGCTGAACTATTCAGGCGACATGAACGACTCTGCTTCCATGAATATCTGGCTACACAAGCAGGTCATGAACAAGCTGGCTGAAAACGGCGGCAAGGTTCCTGACGACCTGAAGGACTAGTTTTGAGCCTGTCACGAAGATTGTGAGTGCGGAGCGCCTTCTCCAATCCAATCTAACCGAGATTTATGTCCGCTTTGGGTCATAAGCAGACATTCTATCGGGTAGCCTTACATGTCCGCTTTGCCCCCGAAAGCAGACCTCATGCGGCCGGCCATCGAACGTCTGCTAGTAGCCAGAAGCGGTAGTCGGTACGGGACCAGAGATTATCGGCTAGGAGAGGAAACTCTGACACTTGGTAGCATTGAGATGCGGCTCGACATCACCCCGAACCGCGTTTGACAAATTGCAGCCTTTCTTGTGTCCGACTGTTGTCATTGGTTTGTATCCGTCAGCGCAGGTAGCTAGATGCGATTACTCATTTTGATGGCGTGGCTCGTTATTGGCAGTGGGTTCGGTTCCGATGCACAGGCACAGGAAGGCAGCGGAGACCTGGCAACCGCCGCCACGAATCCAATCGGCTCTGCGAACCAGCTTCAGTTTCAAAACACGTTTATTCCGGAATCTGAAAATTCAGACGGGTATTCCAACATCGGGGTTATCCAGCCCGTGTTGTCATTTGAGTTGCCGAAGGGGGGATACTTCGAAGGTCTTGTCACGCGCATCACGTTGCCGATCATCTCGACGCCTGAAGTTCTCGGCGACAGAGATACAGGAACTGGCGACACCACGGCGCTGATCATTCCGACCCACACCAACCCCGGTGCCAAGCCTGGCGAGTTCTTTACTTGGGGTCCAATCGCTGCTGTCGGCATTCCGACCGCCAGCGAAGATCGAACCGGAGCAGGCCTGTGGAGCCTTGGTCCCGGTATCATTGGTCTTACGAACTTGACCTACGACAACGGCAACTCGTTGATGCTGGGCGGGCTCGGGTATCACCAGTGGGACATCGAAGGTGAAGACTTAAACACCACATCCGGGTTCCCAGTCGTAATCTACAAGTTCGGTACCCTGTTCGGCCAAGAAGGGTGGTACGTCCGCGCGCCCGATGATTTGTGGCAATACAACTGGACCTCCGAGGAATTCACGCAAATCCCTGTCGGCGCCTTTGCGGGCCGGGCCTTCCAGATGGGGAAGCAACCAGTCAACGTATACATGGGCGGATGGTATAACGCCGCTGATCCCGACGACGGGACTGCGGCAGATTATGCGATAAAGACGAGTTTCTCGCTTGTCTTTCCGAAGTAAGCAGCACATTCCGCGCGTTATTTCGCATGTCCGCTTTAGGTCATGAGCGGACGTAGTTCACTGCCCTAAAGGAAGTCCGCTTTGCCCCCGAAAGCAGACGTTCGGCGGGTAGGCACATAATGTCCGCTAATAGCCAAAAGCGGACATCAGCGCTTGAGAAGAATTTGGCCTATTGGCCGCCCATCGGAACGGTCACGCGGGCACCAACCGATGCAGAATAGGCATAGCGCTCGCCAAGCCTTGTTTCATCGTCTGGGCCTTGTTTGACGATGGTTCCATTAAACGTGTCCAAGTCGTTGTAAGCCACATCGGGTGCGGACGAGATGTATTCGACGCGGCCAAAGCCCGCCAATTTGAAGAGGCCAAAGTTCTTTTCGAGCGCGGCCTTAAAAGTACCGATAAAGGCCAACTCATCGCTCTCGAGCGAGAGAGACTGGTTGACATTCGGCCCACCACCGAAACTGATGGCATTTGTCACTACATAGGATCCAGAATAGTCGGTATCAGCCCAATACAGCCCTGCTTCACCATCGGCGATAAGCGACCAGCCGCCACCCAAATCAATTTGGCCGTCGGCCCCGACAAAGGCGCCCCAATAGTTTGTCTCGAGATCTTCTGCGTAAGTAAGCTCGAAGGGCTCGGAGCCACCACCGATATTCGGGTTTATCTGACGTCCCGTGATCGTTGTGTCCTGGTCGATCCTCCGAAAAGCAGGCCCCGCTTTCAAGCCCGTCGGGCCCTGCGTGATCTCGACCGCTGCGCCCCAATGGTTAACGTCGCGATCGGTTGTAAACAGGCTCGTGTTAGTCGCAAACGTGCTCACAAATTCCCTTGTATTTGGATTATCGAAGAGAGGGCTGGCAATACACCTGCTACCTAGGCCAGCAGGAATATTGTTTTTGCACTGTAAGTCCGTCGTCTCATCATACCAGGCGAAGAAGCCTTTGATGCTCGCAAAAGAAGCGCCGCCCATGACCGGAATATTTGCGATGCCGCCATCAAAGCGGAAGCCGTCAAGGTTGCCGGTGTCGTTTACAAACTGTTTTTGGGCAACCATATTCAGATTTGCGACGTTATTATCGACGTTCTCGGTAATAAATTTGATATCGGGCAAATTCAGAAATTCATAACTCCCTTCGACCCAAACATCACCCGTAGCCTGGACGGCTGGAACAAATGAAAAGCTTGCAATCAAACCGCCCACCGCGGCAACTGTCAGATTCCTGAAATTCATTTTTGTCCCCGACGCGACGTTCAATGTCGCTTCTTATTTCTTGGATCGATCCACTATGCCCAACCCGCGCTTCTTGTTGTCTGGCGTATCGTGAATTGATCGCACCTTTCCTTATCTTTAATAGGCAGCGCGCCGGCTTGGGGGTCAATGGCAAGCCCCACGCCAGCCGTAATTTACTTCGCAGATGTCGTATTCTTGCAACATGAGGAATGTCCGCTTTGGGTCATTAGCAGACGTTCGGCAGGGCCCTGCTACATGTCCGCTTTACCCCCCGAAAGCAGACCTCTTACGGCCAGCTATCGAGCGTCCGCTTGTGTCTATGCGCTCTCAACCGCCTAAATCCAGCATCATAATGCGGGTAAAATTGTGGGTATAGACCTTTGATGTCTCATAATCCTCTGTAAAACAACAATAATATAGGGCAATAGGCGGACTCTCTCTTCCGCCATAATAATTTATAACTTCTTGATATAATTATATTATTATCAAGCAAGTCATTTTCGCCCCACAATTAATCCCACAATGATTTTGAGATAGCAGGGTCGTTTTGGCTTGGGATTTAGGGATTTCCGTTGCCGATAGGCTGCCCAGTGTCCGCTGCTACAGATTTAGGAGCGGGTTCCTTGCCTACAGTGACATTGATCACCGGGATGACGGGGGAGCTATCCTTGCTGGATAGATCAACCGCCGACAAACGCGGGTGCAGGTAGGGTGCCGCCGTTCGCGCCATAGCATCGCGTCTGGATGGCTCAACGGTTTTATCGCGCATGACGCGGATCATATATTCCAATGGGCTTTCGCCGCTCTCGGCAATGGCACGGCGCGTGTCCGACGTGAGCTTGTTGGGTGTGCCCTTCTGCCGACCACCCGTCTTGAAGCCTTGTGCCATAAGCAGCCCGTCTATTTCGCTCTAGTTTAGAACGCTCGATCCCATATGGTAGGGATGACGGTATCTATATACCGCATGTAGATGGGGTTTTCACAACCAAAGGCCGGTTTTGAATGTCCGCTATTAGGGGTAAAGCGGTCGTTACCGCTGATGCGACGTTATGTCCGCTAATGACCCAAAGCGGACCTATCCGTTGCACAATGGCGACACTCTCCCAGCAAATGCTGTCAAATGTTGGATTCATCCTTCAGTTCTCACCGAATCCGGCACAATGTCGGTGTGAAGAAGTGCAGCCATCGCAATTGCATCCAATTTTTGGGCGCTTTGTCTGCCGTGCGCCATGACGGGGACTAAAGTCATGCACCGCAAACTCGTTTCAGCCTTGCTAGCCGGATTGATCGCCAGCTTTACGCCCGTTCCAAATGCTCAGGCGACCGGCGATGTTTGGGTCGAGGGCTCTTATGAGTTCCTGAACCTGCCCAATGTCCAGTTCATCAACAATTACTTCTTTGTTGCCGGTCTCGACGGCGTCGCGCGCCAAGAGTTTGTAAATGACAATGGCGATTTCGATGGCTTTCGCATCGACGGCGGGATTTCGAACATCCCCATCATGGGCGGTGCCTATGTGATGGGCGTAAAGGGCTTCTTCGCCTGGCACGACGATAGCACGGAGCTTCAGTGCACCGGGTTATCGGCGATACCGGGCAGTGTATGTTTTGCCATTCCTCTCATCGACAATACGGCTATCTTACAAGCCGTCACTCTCGGCGACGGCACGACCCAGTTCTCGACGAAACGGGACGTTGACCACTGGGGCGTTGCCATCGAAGTGGCGCAAGGTCCGATGGGACTGAAAGTGGGTCCCGCCTTTCGCCGCATCGATCAGGACATCACGATC
>Ga0315336_1000705_pt1 | contig 81941 bp, 83 predicted proteins | sample ASW5metaG_FD_204512 | JGI IMG/M metagenome (GOLD analysis project Ga0315336, IMG submission 204512) | Ammonia-oxidizing marine archaeal communities from Monterey Bay, California, United States - ASW #5 | ecosystem: Environmental > Aquatic > Marine > Intertidal zone | place: USA: California... | reverse complement strand
CATTCGACATTCATTTTCCCGGCGATTGTTGACCGCGGCGACGTGGTCGTTGCTATCGGCACCGGTGGCGCTTCGCCTGTTGTGGCGCGCCGCGTGCGCGAACGCATCGAGGCGCTGCTGCCGGCGCGGATCGGCGATCTGGCGTCGTTCGCCGGGCGCTGGCGCGATGCCATCAAAGCACGTCTTCCCGATGTGGCGATGCGGCGCCTGTTCTGGGAGCGTGTGATCGATGGCCCGATCGGCGCGGATGTTCTCGCCGGTCGCGTTCACGATGCCAACCGCAAGCTGACATCGATTCACGATACGGTGGCGTTTGCCGCCAGCGGCGGCGAGGGCTTCGTCACACTGGTCGGTGCGGGGCCGGGCGATCCGGACCTGCTGACAGTTAAAGCGCTGCGCGCGCTGCAGGATGCAGACGTGGTGTTCTACGACGATCTCGTCACGCCTGAAATTCTCGATCGCGTGCGCCGCGATGCTGCGCGGGTGCCGGTCGGACGGCGCGTGGGCAAGCCCGGCATCGGCCAGGACAAGATTCATCGCTTGCTGATCGAGGCTGCGCAGTCCGGCAAGCGCGCGGTGCGGCTCAAGGGCGGCGATCCGTTTATCTTCGGGCGCGGCGGTGAAGAAATCGCAGCCTTGCGTGCGGCGGGCGTCGCCTACAGCGTTATTCCCGGCATCACCGCCGGCCTTGGTGCCGCGGCCCAGTTCGAAGCGCCGCTGACCTATCGCCAGGAAGCGCTGCGAATCACGTTTCTCACCGCGCACAAGGCGGAAGATGCCGGCAACGTCGACTGGTCCGCGCTGACCGATACGAAAATGACTGTCGTGGTCTACATGGGCATGACGGCGGCACCGACCATTCGTGAAGGCCTGCTGGCAGCGGGACGTTCGCCCGATACACCGGTCGGCGTATTCGCCCGCGCCACGCGGCCGGATGCCATGGCCGTGGTCGGCAAGCTCGACGATCTGCCGGCGCTCGCCGCACAGGTGAAGACCGGTCCCGCAATCCTGATCATTGGCGACGTGGTGGCCCGTTCCGCCCCGTGGCGAAATGCAACTCCCGATGACCTCATCTCCGACCTTTTAAAGGCAGCCGAATGACCTCCCCCCTGCAACAGAAAATCAAGATCGCCGGTCCCTCCATTGTCACGGCCAATCGCACCGGCGACGGTGCTGTGATCTACCGGACCTCGTCGCATCGATGGTCGGACGAACTGTCCGATGCGGCCATCGTCCGCACCGCCGATGACGCGCGCGCGTTACTTGCCGAGTCCGTCGCCGACGACGTCGGCGCGGTCGGGCCTTACATCGCGCCGGTAGAAGTCTCGGACAAGGGCATCGCGCCCGGCAATCTGCGCGAGAAAATCCGCCAGCGCGGCGTCACCATCGACCTTCTTGTGTCGGCCTGAGCCAAAAAATAGCCAAGGCATTCCGTTATGTACGCTTACGACGAACTCGACCGGACCATCGTCAACGAACGTGTTTCCGAATTCCGCGACCAGGTCGCCCGCCGTCTCTCCGGCGAACTGACCGAAGACGAATTCAAGTCGTTGCGGCTGATGAACGGCGTTTACCTGCAGCTTCACGCTTACATGCTGCGGATCGCGATACCCTACGGCACGCTGTCCTCAAAGCAGATGCGCGCGCTGGCGCATGTCGCGCGCAAATACGATCGCGGCTACGGCCATTTCACCACCCGGCAGAACATCCAGTACAACTGGATCAAGCTCGCTGAATTGCCGGACGCGCTGGCGGATCTCGCCGAGGTCGGTATTCACGGCATGCAGACGTCAGGTAACTGCATTCGCAACGTCACCTCGGACCAGTGGGCCGGTGTCGCGCCGGGCGAGGTCGAAGACCCGCGCATCTGGGCCGAGATCCTGCGCCAGTATTCGACGCTGCATCCGGAATTCTCGTTCCTGCCGCGCAAATTCAAGTTCGCTATCACAGCAAGCGATCATGATCGTGCCGCCATCAAGGTTCATGACATCGGCTTGCGCATTCACAGGAATGCCGCAGGTGAGACCGGTTTCGAGGTGCTGGTCGGCGGCGGTCTCGGCCGCACGCCGTTTATCGGCAAGACTATCAACGAATTCGTCAGCCACCGCGACATCCTGAGTTATGTCGAGGCGATCCTGCGCGTCTACAATCAGTACGGCCGCCGCGACAACATCTACAAGGCGCGCATCAAGATCCTGGTGCATGAGCTTGGCATCGAGAAGTTCAAGCAGGAGGTCGAGGCGGAGTGGGTGCAGATGCGCGACGGCGCGCTGGCGCTCGCGGACGCCGAGGTCGAGGACATTCGTTCGAGATTCTTCTATCCGGATTACGAGACGCTCGCCGATACGCCGCCCGAGTTGACCAAGGCGCTGCAGAATCCGAATTTCGCGGCCTGGTATAACAACTCCGTCGCGACCCATAAGGTGCCCGGTTACGGCATTGTCACGCTGTCGCTGAAGCCGGTGGGCGGGCCTCCGGGCGACGCCACCGCCGAGCAGATGGACGAGATCGCCGATCTGGCCGAAAAATATTCGTTCGGCGAAATTCGCGTCGGCCACGAGCAGAATATGGCGCTGCCGCATGTCGCCAAGCGCGACCTGCCGGCGCTCTGGCGCGCGCTCGACAAAATCGGCGTCGCCACGCCGAACGTCAATCTCGTCACCGACATCATTGCCTGCCCCGGTCTGGATTATTGCTCGCTCGCCAATGCGCGGTCGATTCCGATTGCGCAGGAAATCACCCGGCGGTTTGCCAATCAGGACACCGCGAACCTGATAGGCCGGCTGCATATCAATATCTCCGGCTGCATCAATGCCTGCGGTCATCATCACGTCGGCCATATCGGTATTCTCGGCGTCGAAAAGAACGGCGAGGAATTCTACCAGATCACCATCGGCGGCCGCGCCGACGAGAATGCCGAACTCGGCGTGCTGGTCGGACCCGCGGTGCCATACGATCAGGTGGCCGATGTGATCGAGGATATTGTCGAGGCCTATCTCGCGTTGCGCCAGCGTCCGCAGGAACTGTTTGTCGATGTGGTGAAGCGCCTTGGCGTGGAGCCGTTCAAGGAGCGCGTCTATGCCACTCGTTAAGGGCAACACCGTTGTTGCCGACGACTTCGTGCATCTGGCCGACGACGCGGAGCTTCCCGCCGATGGCGCGGTGCTGGTGTCGGCCGAGCGGTTTCTCGCAGGTCCTGAAGCTGTGCTGTCGCGGACCGGCAAAAGCGGCGTGATCTGGCCGAACAATCGCGATGTCGAGGATCTGTTGCCGTATTTGGATAGGCTCGCGGCGGTCGCCTTGGTGTTTCCGATCTTCCGCGATGGCCGCGCCTATTCACAGGCACGCCTCTTGCGCGAGCGTTACAAGTTCAAAGGCGAGTTGCGCGCCACCGGTCAGGTGCTGCGCGATCAGTTCATGTTCATGCTGCGCGCGGGCTTCGATGCGTTCGAGGTGAAGAAGGACAGCGATGCCAAGGCTTTCGCTGAAGCCTCGCATCGCTTCTCGGTGTTCTATCAGCCGACCGGCGACGGCCGCGTCACGGCGTTTCACCGCCGTCTGATGCATCTGCCGGAAGGAGTACGCTCGTGACCACAGCCACATCGTCATTCCTCTCGCAGGCACCGGCTGCGCCCTCGTCATCGCTGATCGTTGCAGAAGCCGCCGACCTTGACCGCGCGCTCGCCAAGGCGTCGCCTGCGGACATCATTGCGGCTGCTGTGAAACAGGTCGGCCGCGACAGGCTTGCCGTGGTGTCGTCGTTCGGCACGGAATCCGCAGCGCTGCTGAAAATTGCCGCCGATGTCGATCCCGCGATCCCGGTGGTGTTTCTCGACACCGGCTGGCTGTTTGAGGAAACGCTGGCCTATCGCGATACGTTGACCAAGCTGCTCGGCCTGACGGATGTGCGGACAATTCATCCGCTGCCGGATACACTTGACCGCGAGGACAAGGACCGCGACCTGTGGTTTTCGAATCCCGATCAGTGCTGCTTCATCCGTAAGGTCGAACCGCTGGCGCGCGCGCTGTCGTCGTTCGACGGATGGATCAATGGCCGCAAGCGCTTTCAGGGCGGTGATCGCGCTGCTATTGCGGTGGTTGAAGCCGACGGTGAGCGGCTGAAGTTCAATCCGCTGGCCAACGCCTCGCTGGACGAATTGAAGGCGCTGTACGCCACCATGAATCTGCCGCCGCATCCATTGGTCGCATCCGGTTTCACCTCGATCGGGTGTATGCCTTGCACCAGCCGCACGCTTCCCGGCGAAGATCCGCGTGCGGGCCGCTGGCGCGACAGAGGCAAGACGGAATGCGGTATTCACGTCACCAAAACTGCATAAAATTTTGCCTTCTTGAAAATGCGGATTTCGTGGAACGTTCGTTCAGTAACGCTGCCAAGAACGAAATCCGGTTTCGTTGACAGAACCAGGTAATTTCCAGAGTTTCACGCCTTCCCTGATGGCGATGATGTCGTCAGTTCGAATGGAGCTTGAAATGGTTCGCCGTAATCGTCTCATCAAAAATCTTCTGGTGATTGGAAGCTTGGTCTGGGCAGGCTCGGCGCTTGCCGCGGATGTGACGCTGCTGAATGTGTCCTACGATCCGACGCGCGAGCTGTATGGAGATTTTAACAAGGCGTTCGCCGCTGCGTATCAAAAGGACACCGGCAAGAGCATCGAGATCAAGCAGTCGCATGGCGGCTCGGGCTCGCAGGCGCGCTCGGTGATCGACGGATTGCAGGCCGATGTGGTGACGCTGGCGTTGGCCTATGACGTCGACGCGATTGCCGGAAAAAATCTGATCGCGAAGGATTGGCAGAGTAAGCTGCCGCAGAACGCGTCGCCGTATACCTCGACCATCGTGTTTCTGGTCCGCAAGGGCAATCCGAAGGGCATCAAGGACTGGGACGATCTGATCAAGAAAAACGTGCAGGTCATCACGCCGAATCCGAAGACGTCCGGCGGCGCGCGCTGGAATTATCTCGCGGCGTGGGGCTACGCGCTGAAAAAATATGGATCCGAGGACAAGGCCAAGGCCTTCGTCGGCGACATCTACAAGAACGTGCCGGTGCTGGACACCGGCGCGCGCGGCTCCACGGTGACCTTTGTCGAGCGCGGCGTCGGCGACGTGCTGCTCGCATGGGAGAACGAGGCGTTCCTTGCGGTGCGGGAGTTCGGCAAGGACAAGTTCGAGATCGTCGCGCCGCCGCTGTCGATCCTCGCCGAACCGCCGATTGCGGTGGTCGATAAAGTTGTCGATAAAAAAGGCACGCGAGCTGCGGCAGAAGCTTATCTGAAATTCTGGTACACCAAGGAAGGCCAGGAAATCGCCGCGCGGAATTTCTATCGTCCGCGCGATGCGGCGGTCGGCGAGAAGTATGCTGACTCGTTTGCAAAAGTCGATCTTTTCACCATCGATGCGGTGTTCGGCGGCTGGACCAAAGCGCAGAAGCAACACTTCGGTGAAGGCGGCGTTTTCGATCAGATCTACAAGAACTGATTTGATCGCGGAATGATGGGGGCATCGTGAGCGGAGGAGCAGGACGACGACGGGCATTGCCGGGCTTTGGCCTCACCATGGGGCTGACGCTGACATGGCTGTCGATTATCGTGCTGATTCCGCTCGCGGGCCTTTTTCTGAAAACATCCGAACTGTCGCTCGACCAGTTCTGGGGCATTCTCACGAGCCGCCGCACGCTCAACGCACTGCGCATTTCGTTTGGCCTCGCGTTCCTCGCCGCCATCGTCAATCTGGTGATGGGCATGATCATCGTCTGGGTGCTCGTGCGTTACCGCTTTCCCGGCCGGCGTATTTTCGATGCCATCGTCGATATTCCTTTCGCGCTGCCGACGGCTGTGGCCGGCGTGGCGCTGACGGCTTTGTTCGCGCAGAAGGGCTGGCTCGGCGCGCCGCTGGCGGAAATGGGCATCAAGGTCGCGTTCACGCCGGTGGGCATTTTCGTCGCGATGATCTTTATCGGATTTCCGTTCGTGGTGCGCACGGTGCAGCCCGTGCTGATCGATCTCGAAATCGAGGTTGAGGAAGCCGCGGCCAGTCTCGGCGCGTCGCGCTGGGACATCATCACGCGGGTGATCCTGCCGAGCCTGACACCGGCGATCCTGACCGGCTTTGCGCTGGCGTTTGCGCGTGCCGTCGGCGAGTACGGCTCGGTGATCTTCATCGCAGGCAACCTGCCGAACGTGTCGGAGATCGCGCCGCTGCTGATCGTGATCCGGCTGTCGGAGTTTCGTTACGCGGACGCTACCGCGATTGCGGTGATCATGCTGGTCGTGTCGTTCCTCATCATCTTCACCATCAACCGCATTCAACGCTGGGCGCAGACGCGCGGCGTTGCGGTTCAGGTCTGAGCCGCCACGATGATGACGATCAACCGACCTGTCACGCAGTCCGCGCACGAAGGCCGCACCGAGCCCGCGTTGGTGCGATTGACGCTGATCACGATTGCGGTCGCGTTCCTGATCATCTTTGTGGTGCTGCCGCTGGTGGTGGTGTTCACCGAGGCGTTCTCCAAAGGCATCGGCGCATATCTCGCAGCACTGTCAGACCCGGAAGCGCTGTCTGCGATCCGCCTGACGCTGACGGTGGCGGTGATTTCAGTCGGACTCAATCTGGTGTTCGGCGTGGCAGCCGCATGGGCGATTGCGAAATTCGAGTTTCCCGGCAAGGTGTTCCTGATCACGCTGATCGATCTTCCGTTCTCGGTCAGCCCGGTGATCGCGGGTCTGGTGTTCGTGTTGCTGTTTGGCGCGCAGGGCTACTTCGGTGCGTGGCTGATGGAACACGGCGTACAGATCCTGTTCGCGGTGCCCGGCATCGCGCTTGCGACAACCTTCGTGACGTTTCCGTTCGTGGCGCGCGAGTTAATCCCGCTGATGCAGGAGCAGGGAACGCAGGAGGAGGAGGCCGCGATTTCGCTCGGCGCATCCGGGCTGACGACCTTCTTCCGCGTGACCATTCCCAACATCAAATGGGGTATTCTGTACGGCGTGCTGCTGTGCAACGCCCGCGCAATGGGTGAATTCGGCGCGGTTTCCGTGGTCTCCGGCCACATTCGCGGCGAAACCAACACCATGCCGCTGCTGGTCGAAATCCTGTACAATGAGTACCAGTTTGTGGCGTCGTTCGCGATTGCGTCGCTGCTCGCGTTCCTGGCGCTCGTCACGTTGATCGTGAAAACGGTCCTCGAAAGTCATCTCGAAGAAGGGCAGTCCGCAAGTGACGATTGAAGTTCGCAACATCGTGAAAAAGTACGGCGCTTTCGCCGCGCTCGATCATGTCGATCTCAAGGTCGCCACCGGAGAGCTGGTCGCGCTGCTCGGCCCGTCGGGCTCGGGCAAGACCTCGCTGTTGCGCATTATCGCGGGTCTCGACTGGCCCGATGAAGGCTCGGTGATCTTCGACGGCGAGAATGCGCTGGCGCGCGGTGCGGGAGAGCGCAATGTCGGCTTCGTGTTTCAGCACTACGCTTTGTTCCGTCACATGAGCGTCTTCGAAAACGTCGCCTTCGGTCTGCGGGTGCAGCCGCGCGCGATCCGCAAGGACGAGGCGCATATCAAAAAGCGCGTCAAGGAATTGCTCGATCTGGTGCAACTCGACTGGCTGGCGGATCGCTACCCGAGCCAGCTCTCCGGCGGCCAGCGCCAGCGCATCGCGCTTGCGCGTGCACTCGCCATCGAGCCGCGTATCCTGTTGCTGGACGAGCCGTTCGGCGCGCTCGACGCCAAGGTGCGCAAGGAACTGCGCCGCTGGCTGCGTCAGCTCCACGACGAGATTCATGTTACCTCGATTTTCGTCACCCACGATCAGGAAGAAGCGCTGGAAGTCGCCAACCGCGTGGTGGTGATGGACAAGGGCAAGATCGAGCAGATCGGTTCGCCGGGTGACGTTTACGACAATCCGGCCACCGCCTTCGTTCATGGCTTCATCGGCGAGTCCATCGTGCTGCCGGTGCAGGTCTCGGATGGCAAGGTCCGGCTCGGCGACAAGGTGCTGAACCTTGAATCGCGCGATGCGGTGTCGGGTCCGTCGAACCTGTTTATCCGCCGTCATGACGTGTCGATTGTGCCCGCCGGCAGCGGAATCCTCGAGGGCGACGTCAAGCATGTGCGGGCGTTCGGCCCGACCCAGCGCGCCGACGTGGTGCTGCATAATGGGACGACCGAAACCCTGATCGAGATCGACGCGCCGCGCGACCGCGATCTCAAGCCCGGCGATGTGGTCAGTCTGCAACCCCGGCGCTACCGCCTGTTTCCGGCGGCGTCCTGATTCCTCAACAGTTGTCATTTCTCTTCACCTCTCCCCGTTCTGACGGGGAGAGGTCGGATCGCTGTTGCGATCCGGGTGAGGGGCTTCTTTGGCTGAGCGTGCAATTTCCCCCTCACCCAAGGGATGGGGAGAGGGAGCGCATCGTGCTTTCCGCTGTATCAAGTTCCCTTCCAATCCACCTCCCGTTCACCATTCAGCCACTGTTGGTGTGCAACAACTGCGGGCGATTCTTGGGGAATGCAGATGATACGCGTGGCGGGGGCCATTCTGGCGCTGACGATGCTAAGCGGTTGCGGCGGGGGCGGCGACACCTCCACCGAGCAGCCGGCGTTCTATGTCAGCATGGCCAATGCCAGCGCGAAGCTGGACCCCAACGTCGCGGCCTCGATGATCTCTGGCTATCGCCAGAATAACGGTCTCGGCGCGGTTCAGGTCGATCCGCTGCTGATGAAGGCCGCCGAGGCCCAGTCGAATGCCATGGGCAGTCGCAACAAGCTCGATCATAATGTCGCGGGGCCGCTCGACAAGCGGATCAAGGCCTCGGGTTTCGATGCCACCAAGGCGGTCGAAAATGTCTCGGCCGGTTATCACACCCTGGCCGAAGCCTTCTCGGGCTGGCGGGATTCGCCGCCCCATAAGGCCAACATGCTGGCAACCGGTGTCACAAAAATGGGCATCGCCGCGACCTATGTTCCGAACACCAAATACAAAGTGTTCTGGACGCTGATCCTCGCCGCACCGGACGCCAGATAAACCTTCTGTGACGCATCCTTCATTTTTCACCGATTGACGCGGCTGCGAACTGGGGCCACGGTAACACCGCATCGCAGCACGCGATGCGGTTCCAGTGACGGCGTATGGATCAAGTTTCCCCCGACAGAAAACCCGCATCGATCCCCGCACAGGCGCAGCGCGTGTTGGTGCTGCAAGGGGGCGGCGCGCTCGGCTCCTATCAGGCCGGGGCCTATCAGGCGCTGTGTCATCATGATTTCGAGCCGAAGTGGGTCGCGGGCATTTCCATCGGCGCGATCAATGCGGCTATCATTGCCGGCAACCCACGCGAAAAGCGGATCGGCAAGCTCAAGGAATTCTGGGAGATGGTGTCGTCGGCCTCGCCGATGCCATGGGCTCCGTTCGTGCAGGGCGATCAGGCGCGCTCGGTGTTTAACGAAACCAGTGCGGCGCTGATCGCAACCTTCGGTGTGCCGGGATTTTTCACGCCGCGCTTTCCGCCAGCGCCGGTCTGGCCTGCGGGCAGTCCGCAATCGCAAAGCTATTACGACACCACGCCGCTGCGCGGGACGCTGGAGCGGCTGGTGGATTTCGATCTGATCAACGAGGCGAAGGTGCGCCTCAGCGTCGGCGCGGTCGGCGTCACCAGCGGCAATTTCCGGTATTTCGACAATGTCGAGTTCAAGAAGTTGGGTAAGAAAATCGGCCCCGAACACATCATGGCATCCGGCGCGCTGCCTCCGGGATTTCCATCGATTGAGATCGATGGCGAGCATTATTGGGACGGCGGCATCTCCTCCAACACGCCGCTGGATTATGTGCTGGATGCAGAGACCGCGAGCGATCTGCTGATTTTCCAGATCGATCTGTTCAGCGCACGGGGAGAATTGCCGCAGTCGCTGGTCGAGGCGGCCGAGCGCGAAAAGGACATCCGCTTTTCCAGCCGCACCCGCATGAACACCGACAAGGCGAAGAAGGTTCACGATGCCAAGAAGGCGGTGCGCGAACTGATCGCCAAGCTGCCGGAAAGTTTCAAGGGCGATCCGCTGGTGGCGACGCTCAACGAAGCGGCGAAGGAAAACACCGTCACGGTGGTTCACCTGATCTACCGCAGCAAGACGCACGAAGCGTCGTCGAAGGATTACGATTTCTCGCGGCTCGGAATGGTCGAGCACTGGGCGGCGGGCGAACGCGACGTGTATTCGTCCATGGCTCATCCGGAATGGCTGAACCGGCCGCAGTCCGGCGAGAGCATGGTCACATACGACCTGTGCGAAAGCGGGTTGCAATATATCAAGACGTAAACAGGAGCGAATGATGGGTACTCTTTCCGGCAAGACAGCAGTTGTGACGGGTTCGACCAGCGGCATCGGTCTCGCCTACGCGCGGGCCTTTGCGGGCGCCGGCGCGAACATCGTCATCAACGGCTTCGGTGCGCCTGCCGACATCGAGAAGGAGCGCGCGGCCATCGAGAGCGACTTCAAGGTCAAGGCGATTCATTCGCCCGCCGACATGACCAAGCCGGAGGAAATCGCCGAAATGATCGCGCTCGGCGAAAAGACCTTCGGCTCGGTCGATGTTCTGGTCAACAATGCCGGCGTGCAGTTCGTCTCGCCGATCGAGGAATTCCCGATCGACAAATGGAACATGATCATCGCGATCAACCTGTCGTCGGCGTTCCACAGCATTCGCGCGGCGGTCCCTGGCATGAAGAAACGCGGCTGGGGCCGCATCATCAATACGGCATCGGCGCATTCGCTGGTCGCTTCGCCATTCAAGTCGGCCTACGTGTCCGCCAAGCACGGCATTGCGGGCCTGACCAAGACCGTGGCGCTGGAGCTTGCCACCCACAAGATCACCGCCAATTGCATTTCGCCGGGCTATGTCTGGACACCGCTGGTGGAGAAGCAGATCCCGGACACCATGAAGGCGCGCAACATGACCAAGGAGCAGGTCATCAACGATGTACTGCTCGATGCGCAGCCGACCAAGGAGTTCGTCACTGTCGAGCAGGTCGCAGCCCTTGCGCTGTTTCTTTGTAGCGACAATGCCGCACAGATCACCGGCGCGAACCTGTCGATCGATGGCGGCTGGACGGCGGAGTAATTATCGCCGTCATTCCGGGGCGCAAGCGTAGCGAGCGAGCCCGGAATCCAGTTATGAAACATAACGCAAGTCCGATCTGGATTCCGGGCCCGCGCGAAGAGCGCGTCCCGGAATGACCGGCTATGGTGTGGATGATCGCTTGCCCCACGCCAGAACGTGGAAGCCGAGGCGGGTGCGGGTGATCCAGAACAACAGGATCGTCTCGAACACGAGTGCGATGGAGGTAGCGGCGGCAGCGCCGTAACCGCCGAAGCGCGGGACCAGCAGTACGCACAGCACGAGGTTGACCAGAAACGCCAGCGCATAGGCCAGCGCGCACATGTTCTGGTGACCGAGCATGTTGAGCAGCCGTTCCACCGGGCCGATGGCGGAGCGCACGATCAATCCGATCGCAGCGACGAACATGATGCCGTAGCCTGCGGTGAACTGCGGTCCGAACAGCCAGAGCAGCGGCTCGCCCAGCGCCAGCAGCACGGCGGTGGCGGCGACCGACGGCCAGAACGTCCACTTGATCGCATGGGCGATGTAGGCCTCCAGGCGCTCCTTGTCGCCGGAGGCGTGATACTCGCTGAAACGATGCGCGGTGGTCGCCGACATCGCGTAGTGAATGAACGACACCAGTGCGAGCGTCTTGACCACGGCGAAATAGACGCCGACCTCTTCGGATGAACGGAACTGCTGCAGCACCAGCACGTCGGTGTAGGACAGCAGCAGATAAAAGCCCTCGACCATCATGATCGGCAGCGACACTTTCAGCCAGCCGCGAAAATCGTAAGTCTTCGGTCCGGGCTCAACGCTGGTTTTCAGGCGGCGATTAAGCACGATCAACTGGCCGATCATCGCGATCCATACGGCGCTGGCACTGGCGATCATCGCGTCGGTGGCGCCGAGGTTCATGCCGAGCGCAACCGCGCCTGCGGTAAATCCGATAATCAGCGTCTGCCGCACGATGAACTGCGGCATCAGCCCGAGGCGCATCCAGTCATGGGAGCGCGCAAGACCATCCTGCGTATTGGCGACGACGAAGGCGGGGAGCGTAAGACAGCCGATGTACAGCGGCACGATGGTATGCGCGTCGATCCACGGCGACAGGATTTTCACCAGCCCTGCGAGCGCCAGTGCAACCGTGGTGGACGCCGCCAGCGTCATCCAGCGGCTGCCGGAGAGGAAGCCGCGCAGCATCGAAAGCTGTCCGTCGGCGCGATATTCGGGAATGATTTTCTGCGCGGACACCGCGATGCCGAAATCCAGCACGCTGCCCAGCAGCAGCACCCAGGTCCACACATAGACATAGATGCCGTAGTCCGAGCCGCCCATCCAGCGTGCGAGCAGCACTTGCGAGAAATAGGCGAGGCCCGCGCTCAATACGCGAATGAGAAACACGGTGCCGGCAAGGCGCTTGGTCAGCGAGGCTTCGCTGGTGCCGGTGAGCACGCCGCGAACCCGCGCGATCAGACCGGCGGCCTTTGTTTCCGACGCGCTCTCAGCTTCCATAACGGCCACGGCACTTGATCCTGATGTCCGCCAACGATGGCGGCAGCAGCATGCGCCTTAGCAAGGATTCGTTAAGATTTGGTTGGGTGGCACCTCGCCCCGCTTGCGGGGAGAGGTCGGATCGCGCAGCGATCCGGGTGAGGGGCTTTTCGTTGTGAAGCTTTGCCCCTCACCCCAGCCCTCTCCCCGTAAACGGGGAGAGGGAGATCACCCTTTGAATCCGCCTTCATCCAGAAACGCGGCTTCCTCCGGCGTTGTGGTTCGTCCCAACACAGCGTTGCGATGTGGAAAGCGGCCGAACTTGCGGATGATGTCGGCATGCAGCACCGCCCATTTCAAGCTGTCTTCGCCGAGCGGCGTGAACAGCACGATGCTGCGTTCCTGATCCGCCAGATCTTCGGAATGCTCAAACGGCAGATAGAGGAATGCAAGCAGGGCTGGATCGATACGCTTGTCGCGGCCTTCGGCGATGGCGCGCGTGGACACGGCGCGCGCTGTTGCGTCGCTTGAAAACATCTTCGGGTCGCCGCGAAACATGTTGCGGGGAAACTGATCCAGCACGATGACCAGTGCCAGCGCGCCGTCGTCGGTGTCTTGCCACGCACTCAGCTTCCCGTCGCGACCCGCCTGCCACACACCCATGAAGCGGTCGCGCAGCTCCTGATCGAACGCGTCGTCCTTGGCGTACCATTTGTCAGGTCCGGCGTTGCGCCAGAAGGTGAGGATGTCGGAAGGGGTGATGGGAGGATTGGTCATTGTTCTCGTCGCTCCCTCTCCCCGCTTGCGGGGAGAGGGGTGGGGTGAGGGGCATCTTGGATGGCGGATTCGATCGTCTGCACGACGCCCTCAATGTTTTGAAGAACATCGTTGTTCCAGAACCGTAGCACGCGATATCCGATTTCAGAAAGCCGGCGGTCTCGTACTGCATCTGCTTTAGATTCGGAGTGCTGGCCACCGTCCGCTTCAATGATCAATTTCAGTTCGCGGCAGACAAAATCACAAACGTAATGATCGACAGGCTCCTGACGAACAAATTTGGCGCCAGAGATTTGCCGGTTACGTAAGTAACGCCATAGCTTTGTTTCGGCATCCGTTTGCAGGCTCCGCAGTCCGCGGGCGATGCTTGTGGCTTTGCGATCCGGTCCTCGCATGCGGCTGCCCCTCACCCGGATCGTTGCACGATCCGACCTCTCCCCGCAGGCGGGGAGAGGTGAAGGGTCGTTTTCAATCAGCTTGCCGCCGCTGCTGCCGCCTTCGGCTTTTCGTCGCGCAGTTCGCGGCGCAGGATCTTGCCGACGTTGGTTTTCGGCAGTTCGGTCCTGAACTCGACGTGCTTGGGCACCTTGTAGCCGGTGAGTTCGGTGGCCGCGAACTTGATGACGTCCTGTGCGGTGAGGTTCGGGTCTTTCTTCACCACAAAGGCCTTCACGGCTTCGGTCGACTTCGCATCCGGCACCCCGATCACCGCGCATTCGAGCACGCCCGGATGGCTCGCGATCACTTCCTCGACTTCGTTCGGATAGACGTTGAAGCCGGAGACCAGGATCATGTCCTTCTTGCGGTCGACGATCTTGGTGTAGCCGTCCGCCGACATGATGCCGATGTCGCCGGTGCGGAAGAATCCGTCGGCGGTCATCACCTTGGCGGTTTCTTCCGGACGATTCCAATAGCCCGCCATCACCTGCGGACCCTTAGCGCAGATTTCGCCGGGCTCGCCGAGCGGCACTTCGTTGCCGTCGTCGTCGCGGATCGAGAGATACGTCGATGGCACCGGAATGCCGATCGAGCCGGAGAACTTGTCGGTGTCCGCCGGATTACACGTCAGCGTCGGCGATGTTTCCGAAAGGCCGTAGCCTTCCGACAGCGCCACGCCGGTCACCTGCGTCCACTTGTCGGCCACCGGCTTCTGCACCGCCATGCCGCCGCCGAAGCAGCTCTTCAGCTTGGAGAAGTCGAGCTTGTCGAAGCCCGGCGTATTGAGCAGGCCGTTGTAGAGCGTGTTCACCGCGGGGAAGCTGTTGACCTGATACTTCGACAGTTCCTTGACGAAGCCCGCCATGTCGCGCGGGTTCGGGATCAGCAGGTTGACGCCGCCGGCGCGCACCGCGAGCAGGAAGCACGCGGTCAGCGCGAAGATATGATAAAGCGGCAGCGCGCAGACGATGAAGAGCTGCTCGACATGCGGCGGCTTCTTCAATGCGGGTTGCAGCCACGCATCGTTCTGCAGCACGTTGGCGAGAATGTTGCGATGGAGCAGCGTCGCGCCTTTGGAGACGCCGGTGGTGCCGCCGGTATATTGCAGGAACGCGACATCGTCGCCGGTCAGCTTCGGTTTGTTCAGCTTGAGCTTGCGGCCCGCCGCGAGCGCGTCGTTGAACGACACCGCGCTCGGGATCGAGAACGCAGGCACCATCTTCTTGACCTTGCGCACCACGAAATTGACGATCACGCCCTTGAAGCCGAGCAGGTCGCCCATCGAACCGATGATGACGTGCTTGACGTTGGTCTTGGCGATGACTTTTTCCAGCGTGGTGGCGAAGTTCTCCAGCAGCAGGATCGCCTCGGCGCCCGAGTCCTTGAGCTGGTGCTCAAGCTCGCGCGGGGTGTAGAGCGGGTTGACGTTCACCACGGTGTAGCCGGCGCGCAGGATGGCTGCCGATGCAACCGGGTTCTGCAGCACGTTCGGCATCATGATGGCGACGCGCGCGCCCTTCTGCAGGCCCTTGCTCTGCAGATAGGCGCCCATCGCCGCCGACATTTCGTCGAGGTCGCGATAGGTGATCGACTTGTCCATGCAGATGAAGGACTTGCGGTCGGCGAATTTCTTGAAGCTCTCTTCGAGAAGCTCCACCAGCGACGGATATTGATTGACGTCGATGTCGGCGGGCACGCCAGCCGGATATTGTTTAAGCCAGATACGTTCCATGGTCATTCCCCTCGGCTGGTTTCCTGACGGCCCCCGTCTTGTGGCGGGGTGCGCGGGCTGTTTGATAGGTATTGAAATAAGTATTGAGCGAAGCGGCAGGCCATAGCAAGCCTGTGCGTGCTAACGCCGCAGTTTAGAGCCTTTGTAAGCAGGCCTGCGGCGCTCACGCATGCGGATTTCGCAAAGCACAATCACAGCCAGGTGAGCTAGCCGCGAGGGGCAGCGTCAGGCTTTTGCTGGGCGGCGGGCTTGGCCGCCGGTTTCGCGGCAGGCTTGGGTGAGGAACTGGCCGCAGCGGGTTTTGCCGCCGCCACTGGTTTTGCAGCGGCGGGTTTTGCAGCAGGTTTGGCGGCTGTCTCAGGCTTCTTGTCGGTTTTCGAAGCAGCGGCCGGTTTGGCCGCAGGGGTCACCGCGGCGGATTTTGGCTTCGGGCTTGCCGCAGGCTTGGCGTCCGGCTTTGCCGCGGACTTTTCGTCCTTCTTCTTGTCGGGCTTTGCGGCCACGGCGGCATCCGGCTTGGCCGCGACTTTGGGCTTGGCGGTCTTCCGGCGCTTGGCGACCGACGCTGCCTGGGCGGCGGTTTCGGCGGCATCGGCCTGTAGAAGCGCATCGCCGGTCCGGGTCGGGCCGGTATAGACAATCACGGGCGTTGCGGCGGCGGCCGGCATTGCCAGCAGATCCGAAACCTTCATGTTGGGTCCCTGAAGACCGGCGGTGAACATTGATACGCCGCTGTCGGTGTTCTCGGTGCTGATGCCGACATCATCGTCTTCGTCTTCGGCGGCGGGCCGCTTGCGTTTCGGTCCGCACATCTCGTCGCGCAGGTTCGGCGGCGAGGCGTCGATCGGCGCTAGCGCGTCGACGGTGCCGAGCGACGGCTTGAGCCATGACAGCTTGTTGCCGCCGAAGCCGCGTTCGAGCAGTTGCGCTGCTTTCGCTGCGCGCTGCACCGAGGATTGCGCGCCGAGCACCACGGCGATCAGCCGCTTGTTGTTACGCGTCGCGGTAGCCACGAGGTTGAAGCCCGACGCACAGATGAAGCCGGTCTTCATGCCGTCAGCGCCGGGATAACGGCCGATCAGCTTGTTGAAATTCGCGGTCACCCGGCGGCCGAATTTGATGGCCGGGATGTGATAGAAATATTCGTACTCGGGCAGGTCGCGGATGACGGCGCGCGCCAGAATGCCGAGATCGCGGGCCGAGGTGATCTGTCCTTCGGCGGGCAAGCCGTTCGGATTGACGTAGCTGGTCTGCGTCATGCCAAGCCGCTGCGCGGTCTTATTCATTTCCGCGGAGAAACCATCGATCGATCCGCCGACGCCTTCGGCGATGACAACGGCGATATCGTTGGCCGACTTCACCATCATCATCTTCAGCGCGTTATCGAGCGTGACTTGGGTGCCGGGTTTGAATCCCATTTTCGACGGCGACTGCGCGGCGGCGGTCGGAGACACGGTCAGCAGTGTGTCGAGCGTCATGCGGCCGTCCTTGACGGCCTTGAGCGCGACATAAGCAGTCATGATCTTGGTGACCGACGCCGGATACCAGGGATAGGTCGCGTTCTCGGCCTGAAGAACCTTGCCGGTATCGGCTTCGATCACCAGCAGGGCCTCGGCCTGCGCCATGCGCGGCGCATTCACCGCAATTGCAAGCATGGCGGCGAGCGCAAACGATCGCAGCGACAGCATCCGGGACAGGGAAGGAAGCAACGCCACTACCGGATTCCGATGGTTGAAAGCACGCCTGCTGCGAATGAAATCATGGACTCCTCGGCGTGTTGCGTGCGGGTTCGAAAGCAATCCGTATCGCCAAATCAGATGCGTGACCGGGTCCGGTTCTTATACCGGAGCGCGCGCATCCGAACAAAGGCTTTGAGGCTCAATCAAGCATGAAATGGGCCAAAATTCGGCGATATCCAAACTTCTTGAGCGGCATCAGGTCCTTGAACCCTTGGTTACCGTCATGGCCGGAGCCTGCGCGCGCGCCTCCTCCTGAACCATGAATTGTGCCTTCGCGAGCTTGGCGAAATAGCCGTTGAGCGCGACCAATTCGTCGAAAGTTCCGCTTTCGGTCACCTTGCCATTATTGAACACCAGAATTTTCGTCGCATTGCGGATGGTGGACAGGCGGTGGGCGATCACGAATGTGGTGCGCCCCTTCATCACGGCATCGAGTGCTGCATTCACCTTGGCTTCGGTGACCGCGTCGAGCGCGCTGGTCGCTTCATCCAGGATCAGGATCGGTGGATTTTTCAGCAGCGCGCGTGCGATCGACAGGCGCTGGCGTTCGCCGCCGGACAGCATCCGTCCGCGCTCGCCGGCATTGGTATCGAATTTCAGATCGCTGCGTTCGATGAAATCGAGCGCCTGCGCGCCCTCGGCCGCCGCGCGCAATTCCTCGTCGGTGGCATCGGGCTTTCCGACCCGCAGGTTTTCGGCGATGGAGCGGTTGAACAGCAGCGCCTCCTGAAACACCACGCCGATATTCCGGCGCAGTGCCGCCAGCGTCATGCCGCGCACATCCATGCCGTCGATCTTGATGAAGCCGGATTGCGGGTCGAATGCGCGATGCAAGAGTGCAATCGCGGTGGATTTGCCGGCGCCGGTTTCTCCGACCAGCGCAAAGGTTTGTCCCGGCAGCGCCGTGAAAGAGACGTCTTCGACGGCGGGCCGCTTGCCGTCATACGAAAACGAGACGTCCTGAAATTCCACCAGCCCCTGCAAGCGGCCGGGATCGATCGCGTCGGGCCGGTCACGGACAGCAGGCACCGCATCCAGCACGTCGAAGAATTCGCGCAAGCGCGGCGCTTCCATGAAGATGCTGTTGATGAAACTGACGACCTGTTCGAGTTTCTGGATCAGCATGGTCGCGAACGAGACGAACATCACGATCTCACCGACGCTGGCCAGACCTTGCCCGTGCAGAATGATGCCGACCACGAAGATCGCGAGAATGGTGATGGTGGTGGACGCGCGGGTCATCACCACGACGAGTGCCCACCACGACAGCACCGGAAGCTGCGCCGATAACAGGTTGTTGGCGATGCCGCGCAGGCCCTGCACCTCGGCATCGACACGCACGAAGCTTTGCACCAGCGCGACGTTGCCGAGCGCGTCGGAGGCGCGGGCTGCAAGGTCGCCGTAATAATTCTCGACCTGTTCCTGCAGGCTGTACGTCTTGCGCACCACCAGCGTCGTCAACACCGTGAAAACCACGCACAGGATGAACAGCAGGCCTGCGAGCCGCCAGTTGATGTACAGCGACAGCGGCAGCAGCACGATCAGCGACATGATCGACGCGAAATGCTCGCGGAAGAAACTCAGCCACAGCCGCCACAGCGCATCGGTGCCCTGAAGCATCACTTTCATCAGGCGACCGGAATGGGTGCCGGTGTGGAAGGTCAGCGGCAGTTGCATGATGTGCTCGAAATAACCGGTAAGCACAGCCTGACGCTGACGATGCGCCAGCCGGTCCGCCTGCAAGGCGACATACGCACTGATGACGATTGTCAGAAGGCCGAACGCAACCCATGCGCCGAGCAGCGGCCAGGGCGAATTGATCGCGCTGCCGAACAGCGTGTCGGTGGTCGGCTTTCCGGACAGCACATCGATGATGCGGCCGAACAAAACCGGTTCGGCGAATTGCGCCACCGCGAGAGCGAGGTTGGCGACGGCGAGAAACCAGCCGAGCCGGGCCTCCTTGCCGAGCAGTTCAAGCACGCGAACATAAAGACGGATCAAGGGAGCACTCACTGGTCGGACGTCACTAAGGCAGCATCATCCTACCCGCGGATCGTCCCCGAATACAGGGCAGGCGGGAGCGGGGCCACTGCGTTATGCACGCAATTGATTTCGCGGAACATTTGGCGGCGGCAGCATCGCGGATCGGGTGTGGAGGATCGCCCATATTAATGGCTGACTCATGCGCGCCTTGCCCGTATCGTGACATGCGGTCCGTGAGGCGCGGGCTGAATGCGTTTTGGGGCGTTCCAGCAAGGTCATATCCTCGTGGGTTTTGTCCAAATGGGTCTTGTCCAAATGGGTCTCGCGCGCCGGTTGACGGGTGCTCCGGCGGCAGGGTTGCTGATCGCCGGTGTGTTTGTCAGTCTTCTCTGTTCAACGGCGGCGTCACTGGCGCAGGGAACAACCGGGGTCTGCAAGGATACGGCGGAGATTTCGGTACTGCCGTCGCCGCTCGCGCCGTGGAAAGGCGCGCCGCTGCGCGTGATGATCATTAGTGAAAGGCCGCTTGAAGGCTCCCTGTCGCTGACCGCGCCCGATGGCAGTGTCGCTGCGAATTCAGCCGAGCGGCATGGTGGCTCACCCTATTTCTGGTTCGCTGAGGTTGCAGCACCGGCCGCAGGCACCTGGCATGCGACGCTGCTGCGCGATCAAGGGCCGCCGGAATGTCGCACTATCACCCGTGACATTGTTGTCAGCGCAAAGAAGCCAGCGCCTGTGCCGACGCTGCCGGGACATTTCTGGCAGGTGCGCGCCGGCTGGAACAGCACCACCGAAACATTGTTCGCGGCGTGGATCGAAAAGTTGTTCGATGCGCCGCCGGATCAAGATCTGTCGTGGAAGGCGTGGCATGAAGTGCTGCACGACCAGTCGCGCAATGTCCTGTTCAATTATCTGGGACGCGGCGAAGACAACGCACGAAGCGGCCTTCGTCCCGACTGCGCCGACTTCGCTTATTTCCTGCGCGCCTATTTCGCCTACAAGATGGGTCTGCCGTTCGGCTATTCCAATTGTTCGCGTGGCACCGGCGGCAAGCCACCCAAGTGCTACCAGTGGTTCGACATCGAGCATCCCGAGGTCACGCGCCCGCCGCCACCGCCAGAACCGGAGGTCGCGTCGACCGAACAAGCCGCACCTGCCGCACCTGCGCCGACGCTGCGTGGATTGTTTACGCGCTCGCAACCGGCCGAGGCGTCCGCGCCGCCACCTGCCGCGGCACCCGCACCGAAGCCGAAACGCCCGACGACGTTCGCCGAATATCTGCGGGATGTCGGCGACGTCGTGCATACCGGTGCGGTGCGTGTGGCGGGCAGCGACGACAACACGGATTTCTATACGGTCGCGCTGACGGAGCGCGCGCTGCGGCCGGGCACGGTGTACGCCGATCCTTACGGCCATGTGCTGATGCTGGTGCATCGCGTGCCCGAACTGGACGGCAAGCCCGGCGTGTTCCTCGCGGTCGATGCCGAGCCTGACGGATCGATCACGCGCAAGCGATTCTGGCGCGGCAATTTCCTGTTCGCCCACGATGCTTCATTGGGCAGTTCCGGCTTCAAGCATTTCCGGCCGATCGTGCGCGACGGCAAAGGCCCGCTGCGGCGACTGGCCAATGCCGAGATCGCCAAGAATTCCAGTTACGGCGATTTTTCGCTCGACCAGTCGCAGATGAGCGTCGAGGATTTTTACGACCGCATGGATGATGTGATGTCGCCCGATCCGCTCGATCCGGTGAAGGCGATGTCGGACGCCATCGCCAGTCTGCACGAGCAGGTGAAAACGCGTGTCACCTCGGTGGAAAACGGACGAAAATATCAGGAGAAAAAGCCCGGCGAGATTGCGATGCCGAATGGCCCCTCGATTTTCCAGACCACTGGCGCGTGGGAGGATTACTCGACGCCGTCGCGCGATTTCCGTCTGCTGATTGCAATCGATGTGGTGCGCGGATTTCCGGATCGCTTCGTGCGGCGGTCCGCGCGTTACGCTGTGCCCGCCGGAAAAAGCGTCGAGGCGGTGAAAGCCGAATTGCAGGGCGTACTGGCGTCTGAACTGGCCGCGCGCAAAATATCCTATACCCGCAGCGACGGCTCGCAGTGGACGTTGACGCTGCAGGATGTGATCGACCGGATGCCGGATTTCGAGATGGCCTACAATCCGAACGACTGTGCTGAATTGCGCTGGGCGGCGCGAGACAATACCGACGAAGCCGCGACCTGCAAGCGACATGCGCCGCAGGCGCAGCGCGCGAAAATGTCCTCGGACTATCGCAGCTGGTTCCACGAGCGGCACTGGCCGACGCGGAGTTAATCGATCTTACGCGCTCATCGAACGATCACCAGGCTCGACGCGAAAGCCGCAGCGCTTACAATGATCCGCTTATCGCAGCGGCATCGGCGGCCGGGGAACGCTGGTGTCGCCCGGCTGCGGCGGAAGTTGTGTCGGCGCAGGCGGCGGAATATAGGCGTCGCGCTGCGCGGTACCTTGAGGATAGGCATGTCCTTGAGGATAAGTCCGCCCTTGCGAATAGGCGGGTGACGGCGAATAGGGCGTAAGGGTCCCGAGGTTACGCGGCGGCGCGCCGGTTGCTGCCGCACGCTGCGGGCGCGGCGCTGCGGCTGGTTTCGCTGCGGACGGCTTCGCGGCGCGAGCGACGGGTTTGCGGCTCGCTTCATGCTCCGTGACCTTCGCGACATCGCGGCCCAACTGCTGCTGACCGGCCTGCAACTGTTCCACGGTTTGCTTCAACGACGCGATTTCGCGCGTCATCGTTTCAATCGACTGCGCAAGTTCAGGCGGAAGTGCTGCCTGTATTGGAGGAGTTTCTGACGACGCAGGCGCTGTCGCTGGTTGTGCCGGGGTTGCAGGTATTGCTGCGGCTTCTTGCGCGGGCGCTGGATTCGCAGCTGGTTGAGAGTCAACAGTATCGGACGCCGCGTTCTGTGAACCCGCGACATTGGCGCTTTGCGCGGGCGCGCCTGCGAGAAACTGCGGCACGAGGTTTGAGAAGTTTGAAAGCCTTTGCCTGGCTTCGTCACCATAGGCATACCAGGCCGCAGCCGCAGCAATGCCCGCGCAGACGATCAGCGCGACGCCACGGCCGGTCCCTGCGCGTGGTGTCAGATCGTGGAAGTCGCTGACGTTGTCGTTCAGCGGCATATCTTTCAGCGGCATGTCTTTAAGAGGCGAGTCTTTAACAGGCGAGTCCTTAAGTGAAATATCTTGAAGCGATGGCGCGTGAGCCGGCTCAGGCGATGCCGCAGGCATGACGCCGAACTCGGATGGATCGTGCGCGAGACGCGGCGCGATGTCGCGAAGCTGCGCGCCGATGGCATCGTGCGGATCGGCATACGGGTCTGCGTGTTGCAATTCTGCTTGCATATCGGCTTGCATGGACGTTCCGTGATGATGCGGGGTGTGATGCGCGGAGGCAATCTGCAAGCAAAGGGAGGCATCGCGCTGGCCACATCAAGGCGGTGCGATGAAAAGTGTAAGGCGGGGGAACTGAGAATCCCGGCGGGCGCTCGCGCGGCTGCGCGGCTCAGTTGATCTTGCGCGCGCTCACCGGCGGCAGAAAAGCGTCGTCGAAAATATCACCGATGGAAGGCCGTTTGCGGAATTCATAACCGTCGGCGATCTGGCCGATACCAATATCGAAACGGCCGCTCTCGATCCCGCCGAGGCCGTTCTGCTTCACCTCATCGGTGACGATATTGTCCTTGAGCACGGCGCGCAGCCGTTCGAGTTCGATATCGCGCGACCCATTGCTCATCTGCAAAAGCACATCGTCAATCGCGCGCGCCGGATCCTTGAAGCTCAGCCGGATGCCCGCAATGGTCGCGCGCACAAAGGCTTTGACGGCGTCGGGATTGGCGGCGGCGAATTTCGGATTGACGATCAGCGCGTGTCCGTAGACCTCAGCGCCGAATTCGGAAAATCTCAACACCGCAAGATCGTTGGCCGGAACGCCGCGATCGCGCAGGTCGATCGCGGTCAGAAACGAAAAACCGGTGACGGCATCGATCTGGCCGGCCGACAGCATCGGTCCGCGCACCGCGGCGCTGATTTTTTCGGTCCTGATCTTGTCGAGCTTGATGTTGTTTTTACGCGCAATCGCCGGCCAGAGCGTTGCTGCGAGATCGCCGTCGACGATACCGATGGTTTTGCCTTCGATGTCCGGCAAGGTCGCGATGCCGCGGCTCTTGCGCGCGATGATCGCGTAAGGCGCCTTGTTGTAGAGCACGAACACCGCCTTGACCGAAGCAGCGCCCTCCTTGTCGCGATAGCGAATGAGCGCGTTGATATCGGCCAGCGCAATGTCGCTGTTGCCCGATGCGACGCGGGCGATGGCGTCGGGCGAACCGGTCGCGGAGTCAGTCGTGACGGTGAGGTCTTCGGCGCGAAACAGGCCCTTCGCCGAGGCCAGAACGAACGGCGCCGCCGCGCCATCGATCGCCCGGTCGAGAGAAAAGCGCATTGCGGTTGCCGCCAAAGCCTGTGTCGGGCAGATGACAACAGCACAGACCAGCAGCGCCAGCGGCAGCAATTTCTGGAGGATGCGATGCGGGCTTTTGGACATGGGTGGCACTTGGATTTTACTTGGAGATTATTTGGGTGTGCGAGCGGCTGGATGCGGCTTTTGGGCATTCGCTGTGTTGGTATGATGACAAGCACACTCGGCGGCGTCCGTCACCTTTTGGCCTTTTGCGCCGGAGTTTGCCGCCATTTTGCCCTTTCCCGTTCATCCTGTGTTGGGGTTAGGGAACCTAATGTAATGATTGTGGTTATCCTCCCGCTGGCCGTTTTGGCCAGGGATGACCTGTGAGGACTTTGAAATGCCGACTTTTAAGACTTTGCCGTCACCCTTCAGCCGAGCTGCGGTTCTGGCGACGGCTGCTGCGCTGGTCTTGACCATGGCCGTTCCGCCCTTCGCGGAGGCCGCTCCGGTGGCCGCACCGGCAGCCAAGGCTTCTTCCGTGGAGCCGGCCAATGTGAGCGAAGCCACTGATTTCAGCTCCCGTGCGCGCCGCCGAGCCGTGCGCCGCGGCTATCGCAACAACGCAGCCGGTGCTGCTTTCATGGGCCTGGCGCTCGGGACCGTCGGCGCCATCGTCGCCGAGCAGCGCCGCCGCGACTACTATCGCGACAATTACTATTACGGCGGCAATCCCTATTACGGCGGGCACTACTACGGCGGCCCGGCCTATTACGGTGGCTACCACACCATTCCTCGCTACTGACCGGCCGATCAGGCTGACGCGTTCGCCGGGAGCAATCCCGGCGATTTGCTTTCTTGAAGCGTTTTCAGCCTGTTGAGGCCGCCGTTAACACGCTGGCGAGGGATTTGATCTAGGTTGGACAGATGAGTGATTCGCTGGAACGGCTTTATCACGCGGTGATTGCGGCCAAGGATCTCGATCCGGCGACGTCGCGAACTGCGCGGCTGTTTCAGCGCGGCCCTGCCAAAATGGCCAAAAAACTCGCCGAAGAAGCCATCGAGGTCGTGATCGATGCGGTCAACGGCGACTCCGATGCCGTGGTGCGGGAAAGCGCCGATCTGCTCTACAATCTCTCGGTTCTGTGGGTCGCGGCCGGCGTTCGCCCGGAAGACGTTTGGGCTGAAATGGACCGCCGCGAACGGACCCAGGGCATCGCCGAGAAGTTGCCGAAAGTGTCCGCGGACAAGCCGCCGATGCCCAAGGAAATGTCCAAGGATATGCCCGCGGCTGGTACCGACAAATCCCGCGCCGTGCCGAAGACGGCTGCGAAAGTGGCCCCGCCATCGGCGCCTGAAAGTGTGGCGCGGCGGCCAATTGTCGCGCTCCAGAGCGGCCGGTTGAAGAAACGGCGCTGATTAGCCGCGAAATTACACATTCCCGCACATGGACAAATTGCCCGGACGGTGGTTCATCGCGCCATGCTGAGACGAATGTATGACTGGTGCATTGCCGCCGCCGACAAACCCTACGCCCTCTGGCTGATGGGGGCCGTGTCGTTCGCTGAAAGCTCGTTCTTTCCGATTCCGCCGGACGTCATGTTGATCCCGATGTCGCTGGCGCGGCCGAAGAAGGCGTGGCTTTACGCGCTGGTTTGCACGGTGACGTCGGTCGCCGGCGGAATAGTCGGCTATGCCATCGGCGCGCTGCTCTATGACAGCGTCGGGCAGTGGCTGATCAATCTCTATGGCTACGGCGACAAGGTGGAGGCGTTCCGTGCGTCTTACGCCGAATACGGCGCGTGGATCATCCTGCTCAAAGGCCTCACGCCGATCCCGTACAAACTCGTGACGATTACATCCGGCTTTGCCAACTATAATTTGTTGCTGTTCGTGGTTTTCTCGATCATCGCGCGTGGCGGACGATTTTTCATCGTCGCGATTGTGCTTAATCGCTACGGCGCTTGGATCCGCGAAGTCATCGAGAAGCGCCTTGGGCTGTGGGTCGCGATACTGGCGGGTGGCCTGGTGCTTGGTTTCATCGTCGCTTTCCGGCTGTTCTAGGCGGCGTTCGCGCAGCGAAACCGTGCGGGACATAAGCCTTTTCCCGGCAGCAGCAGCGGGATACGCTTTGGCCATGTCCAGTCACACCAGCGATTTGCTCGTGGACGTGCGGGGACGCATGATCCTCATGGTCGCCGCGCTCATCGTCGTGTGCGGGACCGTGGAGGCTTGGTCGCAGCAAACTCAGCCTCAGCTTCAGGTCGCACCGTCGCAGCAATCCGCTCCACCTGGGCCTGAACCCGCGCCTCCGGCCAACAATCCGGGGCTGGTCGAGGAAATCGGGAAGCTGTTGAAGGACTCGGCATCAGGTCTCCGATCGACATTACCCAGCCCGGGCAAGGCGCTCGACGGGCTGAATTCCAGTGCCAAGGATGCAGCCAAGGATGCCACCGACAGCCTGAAGCGGATCGCGCCGCTGTCCGGCCAGACGATGGCCAGCGGGCGCACGCTTTGCCCTCCTGCGGCCAACGGTGCCCCGGACTGCAAGCTTGCGGCAGATCAGCTCTGCAAGGAGAAAGGCTATGCCGAGGGCAAGAGCGTTGACATCGAATCCGCTCAAAAATGCTCGGCAAAAGCGTATTTTTCCGGTCAGGGCGCCTGCCGGACCGAAAATTTCGTCACCCGGGCCGTTTGCCAGTAAACGCAAGCCCCTTTCAAGAAATCGCTGTAGCCCCTAAGACCTTGGCATAATTGCCGCAGCGCTCACGCGCGCGTGCCGGTTCAGTTTGGGGAAGAGGAATTTCCAATGTCGATGCCTGCTCTGTTCAAAAATCGTCTTTCCATTCCGGCGATCGGTTCGCCGCTGTTCATCGTGTCCGGACCGGATCTCGTCATCGCGCAATGCAAGGCAGGAATTGTCGGTTCGTTTCCGGCGTTGAACGCGCGTCCGGCAGCGCTGCTGGATGAATGGCTGCACCGGATCAAGGAAGAGCTCGCGGCGCACGACAAGGCGCATCCGGATCGCTTGTCCGCACCGTTCGCGGTCAACCAGATCGTGCACAAATCGAACAACCGTCTCGATCAGGATATGGCCGTCTGCGAAAAGCATAAGGTGCCGATGGTCATCACCTCGCTCGGCGCACGCGAGGAACTGAATCAAGCGGTGCACGCCTGGGGCGGCATCACGTTCCACGACGTGATCAATCAGAAGTTTGCTCACAAGGCGGTCGAGAAGGGCGCCGATGGTCTGGTGCTGGTGGCCGCCGGTGCCGGTGGTCACGCAGGTGCGATTTCGCCGTTCGCTTTCGTCGCCGAGACCCGTCAGTGGTTTGACGGTCCCATCGCGCTGTCGGGGGCGATCGGCAACGGCGGCGCCATTCGGGCGGCCCGCGTGCTCGGTGCAGACTTTGCCTATATCGGCTCGGCGTTTATCGCGACGCAGGAAGCCAACGCTCCGGAAAACTACAAGGAGATGATTGCGTCATCGACCGCCGACGACATCGTCTATTCGAACCTGTTCACCGGCGTTCACGGAAATTATCTCAAGCCCTCGATCATCGCGGCCGGCATGGACCCGGAAAATCTTCCGGTATCCGATCCGTCGAAAATGAATTTCGGCACCGACGCCAGCGGCGAGCGCAACAAGCCGAAGGCCTGGAAGGAAATCTGGGGCAGCGGACAGGGCATCGGCAGCGTCGACAAGGTGCAGCCGGTCTCGGAACTGGTCGCGCGCCTCAAGAAAGAATACGAAGCGGCCATCGACGCGCCGCTCTAGGCGAAAAGAGGCGAAGGGCCGGAGCAAGCGCGCATCATGGAAGCGGTCTTTCGCGTCGAAGGCAATCGCGTGGTTACGAGCGAACATGCTGCCGGTCCCTGGGACCCGAGCATGCAGCATGGTGGCGCGCCGTCGGCTCTCGTGGTGTGGGCTGCCGAGCGCATTCCGTCGCCGCAACCGATGCATGTCGCGCGGCTGACCGTCGATCTGATGCGGCCGGTGCCGGTGGCGCCGCTGACGATCGAGACCGAGATAGTACGCGAGGGGCGCAAGATTCAGCTCTGTGCGGTTAGCCTTTTTGCGAACGGTGTTGAAGTCGTGCGTGCCACCGTCCTCAAGGTCAGGGCGCAGGCCGTGACTTTGCCGGGCGATGTTGTGCCAGAGATGCCGATCGACGTTCCGGGTCCCGAAGCCGGCTGCGCAGAGCCGCAAAATTCCAGCAGCTTTTTGGGCGGGGTGTCGCTGCGCGCCGTCAAAGGCGGCTTTCTCAAGCTTGGCTCCGCGGCCATATGGTTTCGTGCCGATCGTCCGATCGTCGAGGGTGCGCCGATCTCGCAGGCGATGAGAACCGCGCTGGCGGCGGATTGCTCCAACGGTGTCTCGGCGGTGCTGGATTTCAGTCGCTGGAGCTTTATCAACGCCGATCTGACCGTGACGTTTGCGCGGCAGCCGGTGGGCGACTGGATTCTGTTGAACTCGGAGATGACCCTGGGTCCTGACGGCGCCGGTCTTGCCGTCTCACGCCTTGGCGATGCGCAGGGATATTTCGGCCGGGCGATTCAATGTCTCGTGGTCGAGCCCCGCTGACAAAGATCAAACGTCGGGGCGGTTTTGTCAGTCCGCGACCCGCGTCAGCACCGCTTTGAACGCGAGGCTCGGAAACTCTGCTGCCGTGCCTTCACAAATTGCGAAGTGGCCTTTGACCGTTCCGTTAAAATTTATCCTAACTTCGTCGAATCCGAATACGGATGGATGATCGGCATCAGGTGTGTGCCTGAGACTGGACACCTTTCCGGTGAATGACTGGCCGTCCTGAACATAAGAGCCGAAATACGCGAACGCCGAACTTCCGCCCCGGAGCTTGCCGTTTTCCGCGATGATGACGCCGGACGCCTTGCCGCGGGGTGTTTCAAATTCAACTTTATACAGCCCCTGGAGCAAGGCGGGTTCTGCAACCTGACGGCCATCCGAGCCGCTTGCGGGTCGTGCGTGGGCTTGGCTTTGCATGCGTTTTCATTCCAGGCTTTTTAAAAGTGCAAACGTGACGTCTATCGAGCGCGTGTTCGAGGCTGAATCAGGCGGTAGTGACGTCACCGGAGAAATCTCGCCGATGGTTCGGACTTAAAAGGTCTTGGTGCCCCTGGCCGGAATCGAACCAGCACTCCTTGCGGAACTCGATTTTGAGTCGAGCGCGTCTACCAATTCCGCCACAGGGGCCAACAGAACCTCCGCCCGAGGGCAGGGGTCGTGAAGCGGGCGGAATATAGCTCGCGCGCGGTGGCGGTCAACCGCCTGTGATCGTCCAAACGTCGACAGCAGGCGTTGGGCGGGCTACGACCCATGCGGGACAGGAGAAATCCACGTGGCAAGCGGCATCACCGTGACTTCCGGACGCGTCGATCACCCGAGAGACGTCATATTTGTCACGAGCGCCGTGATTGCCGCCGTTGCTGCCCTGACGATTGCAGGTGCCTGGTTCTTCCAACTCGTGCTCGACATCAGGCCCTGTCCGCTGTGTCTCGAGCAGCGCTATGCCTATTACCTGGCCATTCCCTTGGCGGCGCTGATCGCACTTGGTGCCTCGCGTGGTGTCTCGCGCCGCTTTCTCAGTGCGGGTCTCGCCATCCTCGCGCTTGCGCTCCTCGCCAATGCCGGTCTCGGCGCCTACCACGCCGGCGTCGAATGGGGCTTTTGGCAGGGGCCGACCGATTGCAGCGGGCCGATTGTTGACTTTGGCAGCACCGGAAATCTGCTCGACGGCCTCAACAAAGTGAAAGTGATCCGCTGCGACGAGGTGCAGTGGCGTTTCCTTGGATTGTCGTTAGCCGGCTACAATGTCTTGATCTCGTTAGGTCTGGCGGCACTGGCCGCGTGGGGCGTGAGCAAGTCGCGATCCTAATCGTCCGCATCGACCTGCGGTCGTCCGAAAAGGTGGACGATACCCGGCGTTGCAATCGAGACGAAGACGAAACGCGACAAATGATGCGCGCCGACGAAAATCGGATCGATGTGCAGCGTCAGTGCCAGCGCCAGCATGGCGTCCATCGCGCCTGGCGCGAAGGCGACGATGATATCGCCGAATCGCGCATGGGTCGTCAGCGTCACAAGCGCGACGAAGATCGCCGAAATGACGATGGCCACGGCGAACGATCCGATGGCCGCCGCCATATGGCTGAGCAAGGTGCGCGCAGAAATTCGCGCGAACCGTGTGCCGATCAGCGCTCCGATTCCGATTAATGCTGCGGCGTAGGCCCAAGTTGGCAGCCCGCCCTCGATCGTCCCGGTGCCGTGCAACGCACTGGAGCCGAGCATCGCGCCAAACATCCAGCTTGCGGGAAATTTCAGCAGACGCAGCAGCAACGACGTCGCCACGGACACCGCCGCGAGCACTGCGAGCGCAAGCGGCATTGCGGGGGCTGCGCGCATTGCCGATCCACCGTGCTGTGCCAGTCCGGATGCCGCGAGGATCAGCGGCAGCGCCGCCGTCAGAATGATTACGCGCATGGTCTGGACCACAGCGATGCCGGCGACGTCGGCGCGGCGCTCGTTGGCGAGCATGATGATCTGCGACAGCGCGCCGGGGCTGCCCGCGAGCAGGGCGGATGTGCGATCCCATTTGTGAACGCGCTGGAGATAAAGGCTGCTGCCCATCGTGGCACCGAACGTAGATGCGGCAAGGATCGCGATGCTGACAGGATAAGATGCCATGTTGGTCAACATCTGCGGAGAGACCATCGAGCCGAGCGATAGGCCAAGCGTCATCAGGATGATATGCGCCATCAGCGGAGGCAGGCCCATCGGCCGCCCTGCGATCGCGGCCGCGCCAACCGCGATCATCGCACCGGAGATCAATCCGCCGGGCAATTCCAGCCAGTGAAAAAATGCTCCCCCGGCGAGACCGATCAGAAGCGTTTCAAACGTGTGCAGGATGTCGCGCGATGTGATGTGGTGAAAAAATCGCGTCAGCTTTTGCAAGGCAGGCGTCATGGGGGCGGGATGTGATGAACGAGATCACCGTTATCACAAATCCCGTCATGCCCCGCAAATGAAGCGCAGTCATAGCTCGCGCGTGGCCCATGCACGGTGAGATGAGGGGGAAGGCAAATCCGCCGGAGGCAGCTCGCCTTCCCGATCGATGGACTAGTTGGCCTTGCCTGCGGTCTTCTTGCAGTCGGAACGGAATTTCTTGCGTTCCTTCCCGTGCAGACCCTTGGCGTCGGCCTGCTTCGAGCATTCGAGCGAGGCCGCGGTGCGTTCGGTCTTCTCCTTGGGGGCGGCCGTTTTGGCGGGGGCCATTTTGGTCGCCGGTGCGGCTGGAGTTGCAGGCGTTGCCGTCTGTGCGAAGGCGGAGCCGGCAAGCATCAGCGAGGCAACGGTGGTGGCAAGGATGCGTGAAGAGAGAGTGATCATGATTGATATCTCGCGTTGCAGAGGGGCGGGAGCCTTGGCCCGCGCGGATGAACCGTCGGTGAACGCCGCAGCGCGGGATGGTCCCGGCCCGTTCATTATTTTTTGATCGCGACGGGCTGCGGCGCGTTGAAAGCAAATCGGCGTGAGCTAGGATGTGCTGCTTTCGAGATCCCTTTTCAGGAGAGTTCGATGACAATCCGAGCCAGTTTGTTTTGTGCAGTGCTGTTGACCGGGGCGGCAAGTTTCATTGCGATACCGGCGCAGGCTCTGACGGCCCAGGAATGCAGTGCCAAGTATCAGGCCGCGAAGACCGCGGGCACGCTGGGTGATCAGAAATGGAATGACTTCCGCAAGGCCCAATGCGGTACCGATGCGAAGCCGGCGGCAGCGACGACAGCCGCTCCCAAGGAAGCGCCCAAGGAGGCTCCTAAGGCTGCCGCTGCGCCCAAGGAAGCGCCAAAGCCAGCACCGAAGGCCGTTGAAGCGCCGAAGCCGGCCGCTGTGCCGGCAGCCGCCGGAGCCGCGGTATTTCCAACGGCCGTTGCTCCGAAATATTCCAGCGAAAGCGCAGGCAAAGCGCGCATGCATACCTGCGTCGATCAGTACAATGCCAACAAGACGTCCAATGCCAATGGCGGTTTGAAGTGGATTCAAAAGGGCGGCGGCTATTACAGCGAATGCACCAAGCGGCTGAAAGGCTGACATTGCGCCCACACCAGCTGGGCAGCCGGGCCGAAACCCGGCTGCTTCCAGGCCACCGTTATTGCTTGTCATGAAACGGGCGCTCAAGGCGCTTGTCTTCGTTCTCGTCGTGTATGGCGCAATCGCCTATCTGCTGCTGCCGTCGCTCTGGCGGCATTACGAACACCAACGAAAGCTCGATGGCGTGGCGATGGTGACGGCCACCGCGCAAGGGATTCCCGCTGATCCGATCAATGTCGGCATGGTGGGATCGTCAAAAGATGTGCTTTGCGCCATGCGGGAGGCGGGATGGATCGCTGCCGATCCAATTACATGGCGCTCCTCTCTGGAAATATCGGGCAGTGTGCTGCTGGACCGGCCTTATCCCGGCGCGCCGGTGAGCCCGCTGTTTTACGACGGCCGCCGCGAAGATTTCGCATTCGAGAAGCCGGTCGGCAAGAGTGCCGATCAGCGGCATCACATCCGATTATGGATGGTCCTGAAGGATGGCGAAGAAAAGCGGCCGGTCTGGCTCGGCGCGGTGACGTTCGATCGCGGTGTCGGGTTCAGCCACTATACCGGGGCGGTCACGCATCATATCGCACCCGATATCGATGCCGAGCGGCAGTTGATCGAAGCCGACCTGCAGGCTGCAGGCATGATAGAGGCGCGCTACACCGTCGCCGGGATCGGTCCCACGCTACGCGGCCGCAACGGCGAGGGTGATCTTTATTACACCGACGGTGAAGTATGGGTCCTGCGGCTGGTCGAGAACTGTATTAAACGCACCAGCCCGCCGGCCGTTCTTGCAGGACCTGCAGTGAACGAACTCAAGGATACGATCTGGAAGAGTATCGCCGAACTCTACCGCCGCTCGCAGCAGTGATTCAGTGCCCATGCGCGGGCCGCGATTGACAGCGGCGCGCAGCCTCGCGTGATATGCGGCGTATACTCGCATCGGAGTCGTCCATGATCGCCAGCCTGAGTGTCATCCTGATCTGTCAGTTGATCGGTGAGGTGATCGTTCGCGCGTTGCGGGTGCCTGTGCCGGGGCCGGTGGTGGGCCTGGCGCTTCTGTTCGTGGTGCTCATCGCCCGCGACCGGTTCGCGGTATTGGCGCGGGGACCGCTGCGTGACAACGCCGTGGAGGGGACCGCAAAAGGCATGCTGGCGCACCTGTCGCTGCTGTTCGTACCGGCAGGTGTAGGCGTGGTGCAACAACTCGACCTGATTGCACAACGGGGTCTTGCAATCTTTGCAATCCTTGCCGCCTCGGTTCTGGTGACATTGGTGGTCACCGTCGGCACGTTTCTGATCACCAGCCGCCTGATGCGCCGCGGGGACAGCGCATCATGAGCGGCAATCCGTTCTCGCTGTGGGTCTATCTGTCGCAAACGCCACTGCTGTGGCTGACGGTTACGCTCGTAGTTTACGCAGCCGCCGATGCGGTGTCGCTTGCCACGCATCGTCATCCGCTGATGAACCCCGTGCTGCATTCGATCTGGATCATCGGCGCATTTCTTCACGTCACCGGAACCAGCTACACGACGTATTTCGGTGGTGCGCAGTTCGTGCATTTTCTGCTCGGCCCGGCAACGGTTGCACTTGCGGTGCCGCTCTATGAGAACCGCAAGACCGTGATGACGGCGATTGTCCCGATGCTGGCGGCGCTGGTGGTGGGCTGCATCACAGCCATCGTATCGGTGGTGCTGTTTGCCGAGGCGGCGGGTCTGCCGCGCGAGATCGTGCTGTCGCTGGCGCCGAAATCGGTGACTGCCGGCGTTGCCATGGGCATCAGCGAAACGCTGGGCGCCAATCCCGCCATCACGGCGGTGGCGACAGTGCTCACCGGCATCATGGGAGCGATCGTGGTCACCCCGACGATGAACCGGCTGGGTATCACGGATTTTCGTGCTCGTGGGTTTGCAGCAGGGCTTGCCTCGCACGGGATCGGAACGGCGAGAGCATTTCAGGTCGATGAAGTGGCGGGTGTATTCGCCGGCATTGCAATGGGACTCAATGCGCTGGTCACATCGTTGCTGGTGCCGATTGCAGCAACACTGTTGCTGCGCTGAGAAGAGGCCCCCGCCGTCGGCGAGGGCCTTACCATTGTGCGCGAAGAGTTAGGCGGCTTTCTTGCTCTTGTAGCGGCTCGCTGCGTGCGGACGAGAAAGTTTCGGCCCAAACGCCTTCCTCGCTGCGTCGTAGTTCTCCCATTCCTGCACGTCGGGCAACGACGGAATGGTGATCAGTTCACCAAGGTCGAGGCCAGCTAGCGCGGCATCGACCAGTTCGTCCGCCTGCATGACGATGCTTTCTGGCAGATGAGCGACAGGTAAGCCGGCCACGTCCCAGAAATTCGTCGCGGTCGCGCCAGGCAGCACGGCCTGCACCCTTACGCCGGTGTCCTTGAACTCCTTGTGAAGGGCCTGCGAGAAATTGACGACGTAGGCCTTGGTGCCACTGTAGGTGCCGTTCAGCACGTCAGGGTCCAGCGCAACGATCGACGCGATATTGATGATGGTGCCGTTCTTGCGAGCGACGAAAGCAGGTGCGACAGCGAGTGCCAGCCGCGTCAGTGCGACGACGTTGAGTTGAATCATCGCATCCATGTCCTCGACGTTCGATGTCAGCAGCGGACCGGCAGAGCCGACGCCGGCGTTGTTGATCAGTGCTGTGATCGAAGAATCGGACTTCAACCGATCCTCGACGCGGCGCAGATCAGCCTTGGCGTTCAGATCGGCGGGCAAGACTTCGATCTTGCGGCCGGTGTCCTTGGCAAGTTTGGCTGCGAGCGTGTCGAGTTTTGCCTTGTCGCGGGCAACCAGAATAAGATCGTAACCGCGCCGCGCAAGGCGATCTGCGTAAAGCGCGCCGATTCCGGAGGAAGAGCCCGTCACGAGGGCCGTACCTTTGGTCTGTTGTAGAGACATTGTCGTTCGTCCTGTGTTGATCCGTTGAGGCCGGTTCTCGGCCGGGTTGACGTGTTCAACATGGGGCGCTATGCGTTTGTCTTAAATGTCATAGATACCTCGTTTTGAGACAAAATTGAAGAGGCCTCGTCATGAAGCGCATCGGCCTTGTGGTTTTCCCTGGCTTCCAAATCCTTGATCTGGTGGCAATTTCGGTGTTCGAAGTGGCGAACTTGGCTGCGCCTGCGCCCGCCTACGAGGTTCAACTTCTGTCCGAGCATGGCGGGGCGGTAACAAGTTCGGCAGGCGTTCCGGTTGAGACCAAGCGGTTTGGCAGAACGAAATTCGATACTGTTATGGTGGTGGGCTGGATGACGCCCACTCCGGCCTCGCCCGGTCTTCTCGGCTTCATGAATTGGGCGAGCAAAGCAGCGCGGCGCACCGCGAGCATTTGCACCGGCTCCTTCGTCCTCGCCGAAGCCGGATTGCTGGATGGCCGCCGCGCGACGACACATTGGGCGTTCGCACGGTCGATGCAGGCGCAGTTTCCAAAAACCAAAGTTCAGGAAGACAAGATTTACATCGTTGATGGACCGGTGTGGACGTCCGCCGGTATGACATCTTGCATCGATCTCTGTCTTGCGATGGTCGAGAACGATCTCGGCGCTGACGTTTCACGCGATGTTGCGCGCAAGATGGTTGTCTATCACCGACGGACCGGCGGGCAGTCGCAATTCTCCGCGTTGCTCGATCTCCAGCCGAAATCCGACCGCATTCAGGATGCGCTTGCTTTCGCAAAGAAGAATCTGAAGAACGATTTGTCGGTGGAGGTTCTGGCGGAAGCGGCGCGGCTCAGCCCCCGGCAGTTCAGCCGCGCGTTCCGCTCCGAAACCGGACAGTCGCCGGCGAAAGCCGTCGAGAATCTGCGCGTCGAAGCGGCGCGGAATCTGATGGAGGAGGCGCAGCATCCCGTCGATGTCATAGCGCGCGAGACCGGCTTCTCCGATCCGGAGCGGATGCGCCGGGCGTTCCTGCGGGCGTTCGGCCAGCCGCCTCAGGCTATCAAGCGCGCGGCACGCATTGCGGCTGCTGCATAGGCCGGGCGTGGATCTGCCATGCGCGTGGTCGACCTTCTAACAGAAGAGAAAACAGACGAGCCGTGCTAACGGACTGTGATACTTTGATGCCGATGTGGAGGTTTGCGTGACTTTTTCTTCGCTCTTTTCGCCGCTGAAAGTCGGACCCTATCAGCTCAGCCATCGTGTGGTCATGGCTCCGCTCACGCGGATGCGGGCGGGCCAGGTCGACCACGCACCTCATGCGTTGAACGTCGCGTACTACGCGCAGCGTGCCACCGACGGCGGACTGATTATCGCGGAAGCGTCGCCGGTGATGCAGACCGGCCGGGGAAACGCCCGAACCCCCGGCATCTACTCGCGCGAGCAAATTGCAGGCTGGCGCGAAGTCACCGATGCGGTTCACGCCAAGGGCGGAATCATTTTCCTGCAGCTTTGGCATGTCGGACGTGTGTCTCATTCGTCTTTTCAGCCCGGTGGGGCCCTGCCTGTCGCACCGTCAGCCGTTGCTATCTCCGGTAATTTCAGCGCCACGACGGCGGATGGAAAGCAGGTGCCTTACGAAACGCCGCGTGCGTTAGAGGCCAGCGAGATCGCGGGCGTGGTTCAAAGTTTCCGGGACGGCGCGCGCAACGCGCTGGAAGCCGGATTCGATGGCGTCGAGATTCATGGCGCCAACGGCTACTTGCTCGAGCAATTTCTTCAGTCGCGCATCAACCAGCGAACGGATCAATACGGTGGGTCCATTGAGAATCGCGCTCGCCTTCTTAACGAGGTGACCGACGCGGTTATTGATGTCTGGGGCGCTGACCGGATTGCGGTACGCCTGTCGCCTTACGGTGTCGCCAATGACACCGGCGAGGCCGATCCGATGCCGCTCTATAGCCACGTGGTGCGGATGCTGGGTGAGCGTGATCTCGCCTATCTGCATTTTATCGAACCGCGCAGCAGTGGTGCTGGCCGTGCCGACGTCAACCATCAGAACGTGCCATCGGCGATGGAATTGTTCAGGCCGTTGTGGCCCGGCGTCCTGATCACGGCAGGCGGGTTTACCGGGGAGGCTGCCGAGGATGCCGTCGCGTCAGGCAACGCGGATGCAATCGCCTTCGGCCGCCACTTTATTTCGAATCCGGATCTGCCGTCGCGGCTCAAGCGCAAGTCGCCGCTGAATGCCTATAATCGTGCGACGTTTTATGGCGGTGCGGAGGCGGGCTATACCGACTATCCGTTCGACCAGGGCGCTTAAAGCACCGCGCCTACGGATCGAGTTCGGTGTCCCAATAGAGATAGTCGAGCCAGCTCTCGTGCAGGTAGTTCGGCGGAAACAGTCTGCCGTTGCGGTGGAGCTGGTGGACCGTCGGTGCGAACGGCATCTGGCGCGGATGCATCCGTGCCTGCGCCATCGTCATATTGCCTTTGCGCAGGTTGCACGGAGAGCATGCGGCGACGACATTTTCCCAAGTGGTCTGGCCGCCGCGTGAGCGCGGGATAATGTGGTCGAAGGTCAGGTCGTCCTGCGATGTGCAATACTGGCAACTGAAACGGTCGCGCAGGAAGACGTTGAATCGGGTGAAAGCGGGATGCGTCGTCGGCTTCACGAACGACTTGAGCGAGACCACGCTCGGCAGTTGCATCTCGAAGGTCGGGCTGTGAACCGCGTGGTCGTAGTTGGCTACGATATTGACGCGATCAAGGAACACGGCCTTGACAGCATCCTGCCAGGACCAGAGCGATAACGGATAATAGCTCAGCGGCCGGAAGTCCGCATTCAACACGAGGACCGGCCAACCGCCTTGTGACACATGTGCGTTCAAGTAACGCTCCTGGCCCCAAACCCCAATTGGCTGCGAAGCAGCTTGGAATGACATACTACAGGCAGCGTGACGGGATTGTGAAGAGCGTTTCCGCTCACCTGCCGGTGACCGTTTCGCCTCAATCGGCCATCGACAGCATGTGCGCCTGTGCCGGTTTTACGCGGCCTTTCAACGTGTCCAGATAGATTTGCTCGACCGCATCGGAACCCCGGCTTTCGACGATTTCGAGCTTCGGTCCCATCGCCGAGGTAAAGCCCGACCAGACCGCGCCGAATCGCTGATCGAGCCCGCCCGGTCCCCACTCCTTGGCCCGCTTGCGAATCTGGTCCGGTGCGAAGAACCAGGTCGGCTTTGCGCCGGGCAGGTTATCGTCGTCCGGTGCCGCATCCTGATGGGTGAGGCCCACCCGTCCGCTGTAGACCATGCGGTCCGCGAAGTGCCTGTGCAGCCGGTTGCGCAGATCGGGATTGCCCGCCATATCGACGAAGGCGACCGGCTGATGCGGCATCGACTCGATCTTGTCGTAGGTCACGACCTCGTCGTAGCAGCCGAGCGACTTCACGAAATCCAGATTGCTCGCCGAGGTCAGTCCGATCACGCGCACGGGCTTGCGGTGGGTATGCAGCAGCCACGCCAGCCCGAACGCCGTTTTGCTCGATGCGCTGGAGAGGATCACGCTTGTCGCGCCGAAGAAATCCTGGTCGGCGAGAAAATCGTCCACCAGAAACGACAGCATGAACAGCGGCCGCAACAGCGCCTGATAGTCGCCTTCGCGACCCTCGAACGCCGGATTGCCGGTGACGCGGGTATAGGCGTTGTAAACCGGTGAGACGCTTTGGCGGTGCGCGGCTGCATCGCGGAAGCCGGTCTTCTTCACGTCGGCTGCTTCGATCACAAGATGCGTCGCCATCGGCAGGTAACCGAACAACACTTCGCCGACGGCAATATCCGGATGGCGCGATTCGATCACCCGTCCAAATCCCCAGACCGGAATGTTGCCGAATCCATCCGGTGCCGGAAACAGATGCCAGTACTTCAACTGATCGCCCGTCATCGCGTAGGTGATATTGTTGGCGGTGAACGCGAAGCGATCGACCTTCACCAGCAGGCCATCTTCCGGCAACTGCATCACACTTGGCAGCGGTGTTTCGATTAGCTTGCATGTTGCCAGATCGTTGCGCCCCACGACGAACTGAGTGGACGATGTCATTTCCGTGCTCCCGATTTCTTCGCTACGTTCTTGGCTGCTTTCTTTCGTAGCGCATTCTTCGCCGGGTTCGTTGACGATTTTGCGACGCGGGATTTGTTTAAAACGGGTTTGGTGTTTGAAACGGATTTTGCTTTTGCACGTTTTTTCGCGGACATTTTTTTCGTCGCGGGCTTCGCAGTTCCTGCAATCACGCCCTCGCGTTTTTTAACCGCGTGATAATACGACCACCATAGATGCGCTGCCGCGCCGCGGAATGGTCGCCACGGCTCCGCCAGCGGATGCATTTCCTTTACCGTCGGGCGCGATTTCAATTCGAGCCCGATCCGCATCGCTTCCTGGATGGCGAGATCGCCCGCGGGCCAGGCATCGCCGTGACCAAGACAAAATAAAAGATAAATGTCGGCGGTCCATGGACCGATGCCGTGCAGTTTGGTCAGTGTTGCGTGCGCCGCATCGGCGTCTTCTTCCGCGAGAACATCGAGATTGAGCCGCTCCGCGCTCAACTCGCGCGCGATGAACTTCATTGATTTGATCTTGGCCGCCGACAAGCCGAGACGCCCGAGCCGGTCCGCGCGCGCGTTTTTCAGCGCGTCATGATGAAACGGATCGAATGTGCTGCTAACGCGGCCCCAGATCGCTGCCGCGGCCTTGGTGGACAACTGTTGTCCGCAAACGATAGCCGCAAGACCCGCGAATCCGGGTTCGCGCCGCCGCAGGGTTGGCATGCCGGCGGCGTCGAGGACGGGACCGAGGCGGGGATCGATACGGACCAGCGCATGAACAGCGTCGTCGAGGTCCGCTTGTGTGTTGAGATGGACTGTCATTTGGTTAGAACATGGAGCTAAACCGGCGCGGGCGCAAATGTCGCGCGACACCGGGACAAAGGCTGAGCCATGTCGCCACCCGTTTTCCGTTTCGCGCCAAGCCCGAATGGATTTCTCCATCTCGGACATGCGCGTTCGGCCTTGCTCAATTTCGATCTGGCGCGGCAAAGCGGCGGACGAATGCTGCTGCGGATCGAGGACATCGACGCAACACGCTGCCGGCCGGACTACGAACAGGCGATCTATGAGGATCTCGCGTGGCTAGGCATCGTGTGGGAGAAACCAGCGCGCCGGCAGTCGGAGCACCTCGCGCTTTATCGCGATGCCGTCGATCGGCTGATGGGCGATGGGCTGATTTATCCGGCGTTCGAGAGCCGCGCCGAGATCGCCCGCATGGTGGTTGAGAAGGAACGGACGGGAGCGTGGCCGCGCGACCCCGATGGCGCTCCAATTTATCCAGGAACAGGCAAACGATTGCCTGCCGATGTGCGCGATCAGAAGATGCGTTCCGGCACGCCTTATGCCTTGCGGCTCGACATGGAAGCGGCGGTCGCGCGCGCGGGGACATTGTCGTGGACCGAGCAGGGGGAGGGTCCGGAAGGCGAAACCGGCGACGTGCCCGCGCACCCCGAGCAGTGGGGCGACGTTATCCTGGCCCGGAAGGATACGCCGACCAGCTATCATCTGTCGGTCGTGATCGACGATGCCTTGCAGGGCATGACCGATGTGGTGCGAGGGCAGGATCTTTTCAGGGCGACCGGCGTGCACCGTCTGCTGCAGGAATTGCTCGGGCTGCCGCAGCCGGTTTATCGCCATCATGCTCTGTTGCTGGATGACGCCGGGCAAAAGCTGTCGAAATCGACGCGGTCCACCGGGCTGCGGGATTTGCGGGCCAGCGGCGTGACGCCAGCGGAGGTGCGGCACCTTGTTGGTATTGGTGGCCGCTAATCCCACGATGACGTGACTCCCGCGCCCCTGGCATGCCATGTTGGGCGTGGATGGGGGAATCATGGCGGCGAAGTCGCGCGTCAAGCGTAGCCTGAAGTCGCGCGTCAAGCGTGGCATGAAAACGCCTGCGCGGAAGGCGCGCACGGCGAAAGCTGCTGTTTCGAAGAAAGCCATTTCGAAAAGGACATTGCCGAAACGAGCATCTCCGAAAAAGGCTGTCGCAAAGCGCCCACAAAAGCCGCGAGCGAAACGGCCGGACACCGAATCGCGCATTGTCGAGGCAGCACTTGCCGCCTTCGCGCACGAGGTTCGCACGCCGCTAACCGGCATTCTGGCGATCAGTTCGCTGCTGGCGACATCCGAACTCAGCGAGCGTGAGCGGCGCTGGGTGGAAACGATCAAGGTCGGCGCGGAACATCTGGCTGCGTTGGCCACGCTGTTTGTCGATGCCGCACGGTACGACAACGCCGGGCTGGCTGTGCGGAAGGATTTTTTCGACCTTCAGGCGCTGTCACGGGCCATCGGAGATTCGCTGTCCGGCCGCGCCGCTGCGAAAGGCCTGCAATCGAAAGTCGAGATCGCCGCGAACCTGCCGGTCTTTGTCATTGGCGATCCAGTGCGCCTGCGCGCGGCGCTCGAGAACCTGATCGATAATGCGGTCAAGTTCACGCAGCAGGGCACGGTGGCGCTCGGCGTTGCGGTGAAGGCGGGCTCGGGGGACAAACTCAGGGTCACGTTCGCCGTATCCGACAGCGGCATCGGTCTTTCGCTCGCGGAGATCAAGCGGTTGTTCAAGCCGTTTTCGCAAGCCAATGTCAGCATCGCCTCTCGCTTCGGTGGTGCGGGTCTCGGTTTGTCGTCGGTCAAGCAGCTTGCGCTCGCGATGGGCGGCGACATCACTGCGACCCAGCAGCACGGCGGCGGGATGACGTTTGTGCTGACGGTTGCGCTCAAGCGGGCCGAGGAACTGAAGCCGTCTCCCGGACCGGAGATGTCGCTGCGTTCCTTGCAGAGCCTTCGCATTCTGAGCGTCGAGGACAATCCTTTCGGCCGTGTCGTGCTCAATGCGATCCTGACCGAACTTGGCCATCGCGCCGAATTCATCGGACGCGGCGAGGCAGCGCCCGAACGAATCGCGCAAGGCGATTTCGACGCGGTGCTGATGGATATGGTGCTTCCCGGCATCGACGGCATCGAGGCAATCCGGCGCGTTCGCGCGCTTGAAGGGGCAAGTGGACGCATCACCATCATCGGCGTGTCGGGACGCGCGGAGGACGAGGAAGCCTCGCGTGCCGCTGGTGCCGACGCGTTCCTGACCAAACCGGTCAGCCCACGCGCGCTGGCGACGGCGCTGATTCACGCGACCCAGCGTTAGATTTCTGCCACTTTGCGATTGAGGCGTTCAACTCGCCGCCGTAGACGAAAATCGCCGCGATGAAATACAGAAACACCAGTGCGATCATCACCGATGCAAGGCCGGCATAAGTCGTGACGTAATTGCTGGCGAAGCGCGCGAGATATTGGCCGAACACAACGCCTGAGACGAGCGATCCGATCATCGTGACGACAATGCCCGGCATGATCTCGCGCATGCGGCGCGTTCCGGCCGGCAGCCACTTATGCAAAATAACGAGGGCGACGATCAGCGCGATAATGGTCAGGCCAAATCGAAGGATCGTGAGGAGGTCTTCGTTCGGTTCGATCCGAAGCGGAATGTGACGCCGGGCAGCGGCAAGCAGGAGCGGGCCGAGCACGATCAGGAACGCCATCGCCAGCGAGGTGACGGCGGCAACCATGGTGTAGCCGATCGATTCCAGCCGCAGCCAGTACCAGCGCCGTTGTTCGATCACGCCATACGCGCGGTTGAGCCCGACGCGCAGGCTTTCGACCCCGTTCGATGCGAAGTACAGCGCGAGCACGACGCCGATGGTCAGGACGCCGCTATGCGACTGCGTCAGCACGTTGTGGATCTCGCCGGAGAGGGCGTTGGCGACCTGAGAGGGCCAGGTCTCCAGCATCATTTCAGCGGCCTGATCGGCCAATTCTTTCGAGCCGAAAAAGCCCGCCATCGACGTAATCACGATCAGGAAGGGGAACAGCGCCATCAGCGCCGACAGGGCGATGTGGCTGGCAATCGCCCAGCCGTCATCGGCCAGGAACGTATAGAACGCATCGAGAGCAATATTGAACGTGTCTCGGATTAGCCTCACGTTTCACCCTGATCCATTACATCCATGATCTACCGCGCCGGCGCCGTAAAGTCATGTACGGCCGATGAGGCAAAAAGGTTCTCTCCAGCATTTTCTGGCAGGCGATGGCGCGCCGCCATCGGCGGTGTTATGTACCCCTCATGACATCGTTCCTCTCGAGCATAGCTCTTCCCATCGCATTGGCCGCGGTTACGATCGTGCTGATGCTCGGCCTGTTCAACATGATGCGCGGCGGCTCGCCGAACACCTCGCAGAAGCTGATGCGGCTGCGCATTCTGTTTCAGTTCATCGCCATTGTGATTGCTATGCTCGCCGTTTGGGTGCTCGGGAAATAACTCACGGAATTTCAACGCCAGAACGGATCGACGCGATGGTTATTCTCAACCGGATTTACACGCGCACCGGCGATGACGGCACCACCGCGCTCGGCAGCGGTGAGCGCCGCCCGAAATACGATCTTCGCGTCAGCGCCTATGGAACCGTCGATGAAACCAATGCCGTCATCAGCGTGGCCCGTCTGCATCTGGCGCAGGCTCCTCTTATCGATGCCATGCTCGGGCGGGTGCAGAACGACCTGTTCGATCTCGGGGCCGACCTGGCCGTCCCGCAGCGGGAGGGCAAGGCCGAGCGGCTGCGGGTCTTGTCTACGCAAGTCGAGCGTCTGGAGCAGGACATCGACGCATTGAATGCCGATCTGGCGCCGTTGAATTCGTTTATTTTGCCTGGCGGAACGGCCGCTGCGGCCCATCTGCATCTGGCCCGAACTGTCTGTCGCCGGGCTGAGCGTATGGTGGTGGAACTGGCATCCCAGCCAGACGAGCCGGTGAGCGATGCGGCTATTCAGTACCTGAACAGGTTGTCGGATTTTCTTTTCGTGGCCGGCCGGTCGGTCAATGACAACGGAGCCCGCGACGTGCTCTGGGTGCCCGGCCAGAACCGCTGACCGGTGATATTAGGTATACCTTCCTCCTTTTCCAGTTTTCGCGCGTTGACCCGGATTGGCGGGACCATTAGGTTCCGCCGCCAACCGCTTTAGAGTGGATGTGATCAACCATTTCAGGACGAAAGGGAACCGATGAAGGTTCTGGTGCCGGTTAAGCGCGTCGTTGACTACAACGTCAAAATTCGCGTCAAGAGCGACGGGACGGGTGTCGAACTCGCCAACGTCAAGATGTCGATGAATCCGTTCGACGAAATTGCCGTCGAGGAAGCCCTGCGCCTGAAAGAGGCCGGCAAGGCGACCGAGGTGGTGGTGGTTTCGATCGGGCCTGCGCAGGCGTCGGAAACTATCCGCACCGGTCTCGCCATGGGCGCCGACCGCGGCATCCTCGTGAAAGCCGAAGGCACTGTGGAGCCGCTCGGCGTTGCCAAAATTTTGAAGGCCATCGTGGACGAGGAAAAGCCAGGCCTCGTCATTCTCGGCAAGCAGGCTATCGACGACGACAGCAACCAGACCGGCCAGATGCTGGCGGCACTGCTCGGCTGGTCGCAGGCGACATTTGCGTCCAAGCTTGAAGTCGACGGATCGGACTTCAAGGTCACACGCGAAGTCGACGGCGGTCTGCAGACCGTCAAGGTCAAGGGACCGGCCATCGTCACCACCGACCTGCGTCTCAACGAGCCGCGCTATGCGAGCCTTCCCAACATCATGAAGGCGAAGAAGAAGCCGATCGACGAAAAGGCCGCCGACAGCTTTGGCGTCGATCTTTCGCCGCGTCTCGAAGTTCTCAAGACCACCGAACCTCCAGGCCGCAAGGCGGGCGTCAAGGTCAAGGACGTCGCTGAACTGGTATCGAAACTCAAGGAAGTCGGGGCGATCTGATGGCTACATTGCTCATTGCCGAACACGACCACGCTACGCTGAAGGATTCCACCAACAAGGCGCTGACCGCGGCCGAGGCGCTTGGCGCCGAGGTCCACGTTCTGGTGGCCGGTGGCGGCGAAGGCACCAAGGCTGCCGCCGAAGCGGCTGCAAAGCTCAAGGGCGTTACCAAGGTCCTTCTCGCAGAGAACGCGAGCCTCGAACACGATCTGGCCGAGCCGCTGGCCGCGCTGATTGTTTCGCTGGCCGGATCGTATGACGCGTTTGTCGCGCCTGCGACCTCGCGCTTCAAGAACGTGATGCCGCGCGTTGCGGCCCTGCTCGACGTGATGCAGATCTCCGAAATCATCAAGGTGGTTTCGCCCGATACGTTCGAGCGGCCGATCTATGCCGGCAACGCGATCCAGACCGTCAAGTCCAAGGACGCCAAGAAGGTCATCACCGTGCGCACCTCGACATTCGGTGCGGTGGGCGAGGGCGGCAGTGCATCGGTCGAAAACGCAGCCGCTGTGGCCGATCCCGCTTTGTCGAGCTTCGTCGGTGAGGAAGTCGCCAAGAGCGATCGTCCCGAACTGACCTCGGCGAAGATCATTGTGTCCGGTGGCCGGGCTATGCAGAGCCGCGAAAACTTCGCCAAGTACATCGAACCGTTGGCTGACAAGCTGGGTGCCGGTGTCGGCGCTTCGCGTGCGGCGGTGGACGCCGGTTATGCACCGAACGACTGGCAGGTCGGCCAGACCGGCAAGGTGGTCGCGCCCGAGTTGTACATCGCCATCGGAATCTCCGGCGCGATCCAGCATCTGGCCGGCATGAAGGACTCCAAGGTGATCGTTGCGATCAACAAGGACGAAGACGCGCCGATCTTCCAGGTCGCGGATTTCGGTCTGGTCGCCGATCTCTATCAGGCTGTCCCTGAACTGACCGCCGCACTTTAAGATCTATATCCGGGCGCGTCATGCGCCCGGAACCTGCTATGCTAACGCAAGGCTCGGGAATTTCGAAACCCCAGCCGGTGTTTGACGTAATATTAAAGTGGGTGCGGCAGGGTGATTGTCGTACTCTGCAAGACCGAAAGCCACAGAGACCGGAAGCGAATGGCAGCGATCAAGACGGTTGGTGTGATTGGGTCAGGACAGATGGGCAATGGCATTGCGCACGTTGCTGCACTCGCCGGCTTTAATGTCGTGCTCTACGATGTGTCCGCGGATCGTCTGAAGTCCGCGATGGCCACCATCAACGGCAATTTAACGCGTCAGGTCGCCAAGAAAACCATCACCGAAGACGCCCACAAGCACGCGCTTGCCAAAATCACATCGTCCGACAGTCTCGAGGGCCTCGCCGCCTGCGATCTCGTGATCGAGACTGCGGTCGAAAAGGAAGAGATCAAGCGCAAGATCTTTCACGATCTTTGTGCGGTGCTGAAGCCTGAAGCGATCATCGCGTCCAACACCTCGTCGATTTCGATCACCCGATTGGCGGCTTCGACCGACCGGCCTGAAAAGTTCATCGGCATCCACTTCATGAACCCGGTTCCGGTGATGGAGCTGGCGGAACTGATCCGCGGCATCGCCACCGACGATAAGACGTTCGAGGCTGCCCGCGAGTTCGTGACCAAGATGGGCAAGCAGATTGCCGTCTCGGAGGACTTTCCGGCCTTTATCGTCAATCGCATCCTGCTGCCGATGATCAACGAGGCGATCTACACGCTCTATGAGGGCGTTGGAAATGTCGAAGCCATCGATGCTGCGATGAAACTCGGCGCGCACCATCCGATGGGGCCGCTGGAACTGGCCGACTTCATCGGTCTCGATACCTGTCTGTCGATCATGCAGGTGCTTCACGAGGGGCTTGCGGATTCGAAATATCGGCCGTGCCCATTGCTGGTGAAGTATGTCGAAGCCGGCTGGCTTGGCCGCAAGTCGCAGCGCGGTTTCTACGATTACCGCGGCGACAAGCCGGTCCCGACGCGGTAGTTCGCCACGCCTCCCTCAGCAAAAGTTTGTTAACCGCTCCGAGCTACGGTCGCGCCACTTCGGTGCGAACGGGTGCGTTTTTCCATGGACATAATGAGTATCGTTAGCAGCATGATGGCCATGCAGGCTGCCAACACCCAGCAGCAAATCGCGACCAGCGTGATGAAGCAGAACATCGATTCGGAAAAATCCGTGCTGCAACTGCTCCAGCCGGCGGCGAACAACGCGCCGGGCGTCGGCGGCAATCTCGATATTTCGGTCTAACGCCAATCAGGATACCGGCGTGATCCATCCGACACCGGCACCGCCAGGTTCGGTCAGGATCGCGATACGGCCGACCTGCGGTACATCGAAGATCGGCCGCATCAGTTGCGCGCCGGAGGCGATCGCCGTATTCACGCGTGCATCCACATCATCGACCGCCAGATATGACATCCAGCCCTCGGGGACGCCCTCGAAGGCTTCGCGATTGGTCGGAAAGATTCCGGCCGCCCTTTCGCCATTGGCATAAGCGACCCAGTAGGTCGCGCCGTCTTCCATCGGCACCGGCTCGAATGTCCAGCCGATGGTTGTCCGATAGAATTGCATAGCGCGCTCGGCATCGGGCGTCACGAGTTCGTTCCAGTGGAAATGTCCGTGGCACGTCATAATCGTTTCCCTGATGATTGTGTGGCGTACCCGAGTGCGGCTGCTGCGCCTACATCGTCCCGTTGGCGTCGATCACGGACAGGATATTGCCGGCGGGATCCTTGAACCACGCGATGGTCGGGCCGCCGTTGTTGCGGGAGATGCCCTTCGCGTCAGTCTTGAACTCCGGCTCGTTGTAGATTTCGAAACGCACGCCGCGCTTCCCCAGTTCATCGACGGCCTTATCGACGTCATCGACCGGAAAATTGAGAACAGTGAACGATGCCGGCGTGTGGTTGGCTTTGGGATAGACCAGCACATTGGCTCCGCCGCCAAGATGCAGGCTCAGGATGCCGTGTTCCTCGGAGACCTTTAGTCCAAGCGTCCGGCCGTAGAAGTCCCTGGCTTTCGCGATATCGTTGGCCGAGAAGCCGCTGAAGGCCTTGCTTGCTGTCAACATGGCTGCGCTCCCTTGCATCACGATGATTTCGGCTTTCGCCCACGCGGCATGAAACGCGCGGGTGTAGAGATTGGTTACGGCTCCGTCGGCCGGAATGACCTTGACGTCATTCGGGCCGGGAGCTTCGTGGTAATGGACAGTGTCAGGCCGCCTGCTCATACGCCTGCTTCATAATTTTCATGTCGAGCTTGGTCATCTTCATGACCGCCTCCATCACCTTCTGCGATTGCGCGGGTGAGGCGCCTTGCATCAGGTGGGGCATCTCGCTCGGAACGACCTGCCATGACATGCCGAACTTGTCCTTGAGCCAGCCGCACTGCTGCGTCTCGCCGCCTTCGGAAAGCTTCTCCCAGTAGTGATCGACGTCCTGCTGGGTTTCGCAGTTCACCATGAACGAGATTGCCGGCGAGAAGGAGAACATCGGCGGTCCGTTCAGCGCGAGAAATTTCTGGCCTTCGATTTCAAGTTCCGCCGTCATGACCGAGCCCTTGGGCATCGGCATGTTGTCGCCGTAGCGCGAGATATGGCCGACCTTGGCGGATTTGAAGACAGACTTGTAGAAGTTGACGGCGTCTTCGGCTTTGCCGTCGAAGAACAGGCAGGGCACGATCTTTTGCATCGGACTTTCTCCTTACGCGTGGATGAAACGTGGAATGAGATACCGTCAGGCCGTGACGATGGTGTCGAAGCCGCCGAAAAACATGCGCTTGCCGTCGAATGGCATCTTCTTGGGGTCCATCATTTTCGCGAGCCGCGGATCGCTCATGACTTTGGCCATCACAGCGTCGCGGTGCTTGCGCGACTTGTAGGTGATCCATGAAAAGATCACCGTCTCGCCGGTCTTCAGCTTGACGCTTTGCGGAAACGACGTGAGCTTGCCGGGCTTGACGTCCTCGGCCACGCATTCGCGATAATCCAGTGCGCCATGGTCGAGCCAGACCTTGCAGGCCAGCTTGGCCATGGCCTTGTAGGCTTTCAGGTTCTTCTTCGGGACCGGCAAAACAAATCCATCGACATACTGCATCTCAAACTCCTTGGTGGTTTTGATATTTTCGCCCACGGCATCGCGTGGGCGACTTTCTTGTCTCGATCAGCTCAAGCGAAAAAATTTTCGAGCTTGTCGAGCGTTCCAGTCCAGCCGCGGACGTGACCGTCGCGCGCCGATTCATCGAAGAACTTGTCGTGGGTCAGCGTCAGCAGCGTGATATCGCCTTCCTCGCGCAGCACCACGGTAACCTGCGAAATTCGCTCTGGCGTCGAATGCCATGCCCAGCTGAACACCAGCCGCTGATAAGGCGTCACTTCGAGATACTTGCCGCCGACTTGATGCGACTGGCCGTCGTCGGTGCTGAAATTGATGCGAAAGTGTCCGCCGACACGCACATCCATGTCGGCCTTGACGCTATCGCCTATGGTGTGTCCGGGTCCGAACCACTGGACGATTTTGGCGGGGTCTGTCCACGCTTCGAAGACTTTCGCGGCTGGGGCGTTGAGTCGTCGGGCGAGAGTGAGGCTTGGCTGGGTGAGCATAAATCCTTCTCCACAAAGGCTGCGAGACGATCGAGTTGAGCGGTCCAGAATCGCTGGTAGCGGCTGAGCCATTCCATTGCCTGCTCCATCGGGGCCGCGGTCAGGCGGCACGTGACTGTGCGCCCTGTCTTGTTTCTGGTGATCAGCCCGGCGTCCGACAGCACATCGAGATGCTTCATGACCGCGGGCAGGGACATCGCGAACGGTTTCGCGAGTTCGCTGATGGTGACGCTGTCGCGCCCTTCAAGTTCGGCCAGCAACGCGCGCCGCGTCGGATCGGCGACGGCGGCAAAGACGCGGTTCAACTGGTCGGTCGAATAGTAAACCATAAGGTTAAGTATAGGCGCGCAAACCGCCGCGTCAAGGGGGCACGGTCAAATGGAACTGCGGCGTTATTTCGCGGTGGCGGCCTTGATCAGCTTCACAGCGTCGTCGCTGGCCCATTCGGCGGGGCCGGCGATGGTGGCGATCTCGCATCCCGCGCCGTCGACCAGCACAGAGGTGGGCATGCCCAGCGCCCTGCCGGCGCTTTTCAGATCCTGAAAGACTTTCGCCTTCTGGTCATGGAAATAGGCGAGCTTGGTCAGGCCGCCTTCTTTCAGGAAATTCTTCGGCTTCTCGGCATCGCGGGTATCGATATTGATGGCAACGACTTCGAAATCCTTATCTCCCAGCGTCTCTTGCAGCTTGTCGAGCGCGGGCATTTCCTTGCGGCACGGCACGCACCACGTCGCCCACAGATTGACGAGGACGGTGCGGCCCTTCCACTCCGAGAGCTTTCGCGTCTTGCCATCGGAATCCTGGAAAGCGAGATCGGGCAATTGAAGCGGGGCGGTGGCCATGGTTAATGCTGCGACTTCACCCTTGGCCAAAGGCGCGATTTTCTTGGCCAGATCGACCGCAGGCGCACATCCGGCTTGCGCGTGCGCATTGCGTATTAACCCGCCAATCCCGTATATCCCACCCATCGCCGCCGTAGCCGCTATAATGGCGGAAATGGCGGTCATTCGAATGCGATAAGCACCCTTGCGGGGCAAACCGGGCGTCGATGGATCGATGTCGGGCATGGGCTTGGTCTCGGTTGAATTCGTCATTGGCCGTCGCGATACAGCTAACGGCCGGTGTGACGGAAAAGTTTCGGTTGGCGGTTGGATTCTGAGCAGGAACGCGTGAGTACCAGACTATGAGCAACAAGATGTGGGGCGGCCGCTTCGGTGAAAGTCCCGACGCGATCATGGAAGAAATCAACGTCTCGATCGACGTCGATCAGCACCTTTACGCCCAGGATATCGCTGCGTCCAAGGCTCATGCCGCGATGCTCGCGGCTCAGGGCATTATCACGGCCAACGATGCAAAAAACATCACCGGCGGTCTAGACACGATTTTGTCAGAGATCGGCAAGGGCTCGTTCTCGTTTAAGCGTGCGCTTGAAGACATCCACATGAACGTCGAAAGCCGTCTCGGCGAGTTGATCGGACCGGCGGCGGGACGTCTGCACACAGCGCGTTCGCGCAACGATCAGGTCGCGACCGATTTCCGGTTGTATGTGCGCGACGTCATCGATGACATCGATCGGGCGCTGGCTGCGTTTCAGCGCGCGCTGGTCGACCGCGCCATCGAACATGCCGACACCGTGATGCCGGGCTTCACGCATTTGCAGACCGCCCAGCCTGTGACATTCGGTCACCATCTGCTGGCCTACACCGAAATGGCCTCGCGCGATCGCGGCCGGTTCGCGGATGCCCGCAAGCGGCTGAACGAAAGCCCGCTCGGTGCCGCAGCACTGGCGGGGACATCGTTCCCGATCGATCGCCGCGCCACGGCGAGCGCGCTCGGTTTCGACCGGCCGATGGCGAATTCGCTCGACGCGGTGTCAGATCGTGACTTCGTGCTTGAGGTGCTGTCGGCATCTGCCATTGCAGCCGTGCATCTGTCGCGCTTCGCCGAAGAGATTGTGATCTGGACCTCGCCGCTGGTGGGACTGGTGCGTCTGTCGGACAAGTTCACGACCGGCTCGTCGATCATGCCGCAAAAGAGAAACCCGGACGCCGCCGAACTGGTGCGCGCCAAGACCGGCCGTGTCATCGGATCGCTGACGGCATTGCTGATCGTGATGAAAGGACTACCGCTCGCCTATCAAAAGGACATGCAGGAAGACAAAGAAGGCGCGATGGAGGCTTTCGCAGCGCTTTCGCTTGCGGTCCGCGCCATGACCGGCATGACACTCGATCTGGTGCCGGATGAAGCGCGCATGAAAGTGGCCGCGGGTGAGGGCTATGCTACGGCGACCGATCTGGCCGACTGGCTGGTGCGTACGCTCAAGATGCCATTCCGCGATGCGCATCACGTCACCGGACGGATCGTCTCGAAAGCTGCGGAGCAGGGCCTCGCCCTGCACAAATTACCGTTGAGCGAGATGCAGGCGGTCGAGCCGAAAATCACCGCCTCGGTCATGGACGTGTTGTCGGTACAGGCGTCTGTGGAAAGCCGCACCAGCTACGGCGGCACCGCCCCGGCCAATGTCCGGGCGCAGGCCAAGGAGTGGCTCAAGCGGCTGGAAAAAGAGCAAAATTCGGGCTGATCCCCAATATTTTCGTTCAATCCGGGCCTCGCCAGAACGGCACCTTCTTTGTATGGTGGCGCGCAATTTCAGGAATTAAAACGTGGCTTCTCGCTCGAATAGCTCCTTCTCGAAACTAACGGCCATCGGGCTGATTGTCGCGTCGTGCGCGCTTGCAGGCTGCGGCCGCAAGGCCTACCTCGACGCGCCTCCCGGTGCATCGGCGGACCAGACCGGGACGCCGTCGTCGGGTTATGGGACCACCAATCCGAATTCCGCGGCGAACGTTCAGAACGACGTCTATCGCCCGCCCGGCAGCGCCAATGTGCCGACCGCGCCGCGCGGCGAGAAAAAGCGCATTCCGCTCGACGCGATCCTGGACTGATTAGGTCATGAATCATTTCCAGTATCGCAACGGCGTGCTGCACGCCGAAGACGTGAGCTTGGCCCGTCTCGCCGACGAGGTCGGGACACCGTTCTATTGCTATTCGACAGCAACGCTTGAGCGTCATTACCGGGTGTTCGCCGAGGCGTTTGCCGGCGTGCCGACGCTGGTGTGCTACGCGATGAAGGCGAATTCCAATCAATCCGTGTTGCGCACGCTGGCGAAGCTCGGCGCTGGCGCCGATGTGGTGTCAGGCGGCGAGTTGAAGCGCGCTCTTGCGGCCGGTATTCCGCCGCAGAAGATTCTATTTTCGGGTGTCGGAAAGATCGAAGCCGAACTGCGGCAGGCGCTCGCTGAAGACATTCTTTGCATCAATGTCGAGTCGGAGCCGGAGCTCGAATTGCTGTCGTCGCTCGCGAATGAGATGGGCCGGACCGCGCGTATTTCGGTGCGGATCAATCCGGACGTCGACGCCAAGACTCATGCGAAAATCTCGACCGGAAAGTCCGAGAACAAATTCGGGATTCCGCTGACACGCGCCCGCGCCGTCTATGCCCGTGCAGCGAAGTTGCCGGGCATCAAGGTTGCCGGTGTCGATATGCATATCGGCAGCCAGATCACCGATCTCGGCCCGATGGAAGATGCCTTCAAGCTGCTGGTGGAATTTGTCGGCACGCTGCGCGCCGACGGGCACACCATCTCGCATGTCGATTTCGGCGGCGGCCTCGGCATTCCTTACGAGCAAGGTCTGCCCAATCCGCCGGAGCCTGCCGTGTATGCGGAGATGGTGAAGCGTGTGGCCAAGGGTCTCGACGCCACGCTGATGTTCGAGCCCGGACGCATGATCGTCGGCAATGCCGGAATTCTTGTCGCCCGCGTCATCTATGTGAAGCACGGCGATGCGAAGAATTTCGTCGTCATCGATGCGGCCATGAACGATCTGATCCGTCCGACGCTGTACGAGGCACATCACGATGTTGTGCCAGTGCGCGAAGATGCGGCGCGTGATTTTGTCGCGGACGTGGTCGGTCCGGTCTGTGAGACCGGCGACTATCTGGCGCTCGATCGCCGGATGCCGGAACCGAAGCCGGGCGATCTGGTGGCGATCATGACAGCGGGTGCTTACGGCGCGGTGCAGTCCGGCAGCTACAACACGCGCGCGCTGGTGCCTGAAGTGCTGGTCAAGGATGGCCAGTATGCGGTGGTGCGGCCGCGCATCGATGCCGATGCACTGATCGCGATGGATCGCACTGCGCCCTGGCTGTAGGCGTCATTTTCCAGATCCGCGTTTGCGGATTTTTGCCGCTCCCGATTAGCCACGCAGTTCCCAATCACGCTTTCGTGCGTGCGCAGGCGCGGGTCTGCCAATTGCCATAGGTCCGCCAATTGCATGTGAGTTAGGGCGGCAAGGCCATGCCTCATTGCCGCCGCCGTGCTAGGTTGCACTGGATTGAATCTGGAGAGCCTGTTGAACGGACCGACCCCAGACCCATCGGAGCGTCCCCGCACAGCCGAGGAGGCCCGGAAACTCCAGCTTGCGCAGGCTTTGCAGCGTGCGCGGCTTGCGGTTGCATGGGAGCGCGGCTGGCCGCATCTGGCGCGGTTGCTGACGGTCGCGGGGCTTTTTCTGGCCGTATCCTGGGCCGGCCTCTGGGTTGCTTTCCCCTTTGTCGTGCGGATTGTCGTATTCGCCGTTTTCGTACTGCTGGCTGTCGCGGCACTGATTCCGGCGTTTCGTTTTCGCTGGCCCACGCGCGAAGACGCGCTGCGCCGTCTCGATCGTGGAACCGGCATTGCTCATCGCCCGGCCACTGCGCTGACCGACACGCTGAAATCGCAGGACCCGTTCACGCAGGCGCTGTGGGAAGAACAGCGCGCACGAACGCTGGCCTCGATCAAGCGCATCCGCGCCGGGCTGCCGTCGCCGCGCCTCGCGCTTCACGATCCATGGGCACTGCGCGCGCTCGTCGTGGTGCTGATGGTTGCGACCTATGTCGCTGCCGGCAGCGATCGTCTGGCGCGGGTTGCCGCGGCGTTCGACTGGAATGGCGCATTTTCCGCAGCGAATGTTCGCGTCGATGCGTGGGTGACGCCGCCACCCTATACCAGCCGCCCTCCGATCATCCTGTCGGCGTCCGCCAACAAGGATAAGGATGCGTCACCGTCAGATACTGGGCCGGTCTCGGTGCCGGCCGGAAGCACACTGATTGTCCGCTCCAGTGGCGGCAGGCTTGATGTCTCCGCAGGCGGCGGCGTCACCGAAGTTCCTGTCACCGAGAACGCGCCGCAAGGTACCAATGAGCGGCACTTCACCATCGCAGGCGACGGCACCGCGCATGTCCGCTCGCCATCGGGTCAGCCGCAATGGACGTTCAGCGCGGTTCCCGACCGTGCGCCGAACATATCGCTCGCCAAGGACCCCGAGCGGCAGGCCAAGGGCGCACTGCTATTGTCCTATCAGCTTGAAGACGATTATGGCGTGACGGAAGCGCACGCGCAGTTCGCGCTGCGCTCCGCCAAAAAGGAGGATGCTGCCAAGGAAGACAGCGCCAGTCCGCAGCCGCTGTTCGATCCGCCGTCGATCACGCTCGGTTTGCCGAATGTGCGTACGCGCCACGGCGTCGGACAGACGGTGAAGGACCTGAGCGAAAATCCTTATGCCGGTGCGGATGTCACGCTGACGCTCACCGCCAAGGATGAAGCCGGTAACGAAGGGCGCAGCGAGCCGTTCGATATGCGGTTGCCGGAGCGGCTGTTTGTGAAGCCTTTGGCGCGCGCGCTCGTGGAGCAGCGCCGCAATCTTGCGCTCGACGCCAACCAGAGACCGCTGGTGCTGATCGCGCTCGAAGCGCTGACGATCGCGCCCGAGGCGTTCACCCCGCAGCTTGGACACTATCTCGGTCTGCGCAGCATTGCCTCCCAGCTCGGCCGCGCCAACACGCGCGAGTCGATGCGTGAGACCGTCGACAATATGTGGACGCTCGCGGTTGCGATCGAGGACGGCAATATCACCGATGTCGACAAGGCGCTTCGTGCCGCGCAGGACGCCCTTAAGGAAGCTCTTGAGCGTGGCGCCAGCGACGAAGAGATCAAGAAGCTGACGGACAATCTGCGCGCGGCGCTGGATAATTTCATGCGTCAGCTCGCCGAGCAGTTGCGTAACAATCCGCAGCAGCTTGCGCGGCCGTTCGATCGCAACACCAAGGTGATGCGTCAGCAGGATCTCAAGAACATGATCGACCGGATGGAGCGGCTGTCGCGTTCCGGCGATAAGGATGCAGCGCGGGCGCTGCTCGATCAGATGCAGCAGATGCTGGAAAACCTGCAAATGGCGCAGCCCGGCCAGGGCGACGGCGACATGGAGCAGGCGCTGAACGAACTCGGCGACATGATCCGCAAGCAGCAGCAGTTGCGCGACAAGACCTTCAAGCAGGGGCAGGATTCGCGGCGCGACCGCAGCCGCGGCGAGCAGGGCAATCAAAACCAGATGGACGGGCTGCGTCAGGATCAGCAGGCGCTGCGCGACCGGCTCAGCAAGTTGCTGGACGACATGAAGAAGAACGGCATGACGCCGGGCCAGCGCGGCGAAAAGGGCAAGCCGGGTCAAGGTCAGCAGCCGGGTCAGGGACAGGACGGCCAGCAGGAGGGGGGCGACTCGCTTGGCGATGCCGACTCTGCGATGGGCGATGCCGGCAGCCAGCTCGGCCAGGGCAATGCCGACAGTGCCGTGGATTCGCAAGGCCGCGCGCTCGATGCGATGCGGAAGGGTGCGCAGGATCTCGCGCAGTCGATGCAGCCGGGCGAAGGGCAGGACGGCGAAGGGCCCGGCAATCGCACGGGCCGTCAGCAGAACAGCGGCAACACCACCGATCCGCTGGGACGTCCGCTGAACGGCCGCGAGTGGAGCGATGATCTCACTGTGAAGATTCCCGGCGAGATCGACGTGCAGCGCGTTCGGCGGATTCTCGAAGAGTTGCGCCGCCGTCTCGCGGACCCGCAGCGTCCCCAGATCGAACTCGATTACATCGAGCGGTTGCTCAAGGATTATTGATCCTCAGCATGCCGCGTGGTTGGGACTGTTCCGACCGGCGCGCTCAATTTCGGCTTTTCCTACACGACCCGCTTGACAGTTTCCTGTGCGGCTTGTACTTAACCAGAAGGTTATTTAACCGAATGGTTACATGAAGGCTCCGATGGATCCGCTCAGCATCAAATTCGCCGCACTTGCCGACCCAACTCGCCGTGCCATTCTTGCGCGGCTGGTGCTTGGGGAAACGTCGGTGACGGAACTCGCCGAGCCGTTCGCCATGAGCATGCCCGCGGTATCAAAACATCTGAAAGTGCTGGAGCATGCCGGGCTGGTGACGCGCGGCCGCGCGGCGCAGTGGCGTCCGTGCAAGATCGAGCCGGCGGCGCTCAAGGACGTTGACGACTGGCTTGAAGAGTATCGCCGCTTCTGGGAGGCGGGACTTGATCGTCTTGAAGATTATCTCGGTGTGCTGCAGGCGAAGGAAAAGAGCGCGGCCGAGACCCTGAACACGTCAAGGCGACGCAAGACTGCCGGGCGAAAAGCGCCGGTGCGCTCGCGGTCAAAAAAATAGAGACCCCGCACCGGCAATATTTCGAGATCACATCAGAAGCACCAGCACAGAGTAAGGAGTTTACTTATGACCGACCAGCCAGCCCAGCTTCCCCCGCTTGTTCCGCATCTTGTGGTCGATGGCGCCGTCGATGCGCTTGCCTTTTACAGCAAGGCGTTCGGCGCGACCGAAACGCTGCGAATGCCGGCGGAAGACGGCAGGCGCCTGATGCACGCACAGATGATCGTAAACGGCGCAGCCGTCTATCTGATGGATTATTTCCCGGAATATTGCAGCCACGGCGACGGCAAAACCGAATCCCCCGGCAAGCTCGGCGGCTCGACGTTCCTCATTCACCTCGAAGTGCCGAACTGTGACGATGCCTACAAGCGCGCGATCGACGCCGGTGCAACATCGATCCTTGCACCTTGGGATGCGTTCTGGGGCGCGCGTTACGCGCAGGTGCGCGATCCGTTCGGCCATGGCTGGAGCCTCGCTCATCCGCAGCCTGCCCCGGCTGCCTGATCGCGGCGACAAGTCGAACAGACAATCATTGGAGACGTGAGATGGCCTCAACTCAATCCGCGGCCTTGGCGGAAACTTTCAGCAAGGAATTCGTCATCGAGCGCGTGTTCGATGCGCCGCGGGATCTGGTGTGGAAGGTATTCACCGAGAGAGATCATTTGATGAATTGGTGGGGGCCGAAAGGCTTCAAGATGATCGTCGGCAATCTCGATCTCAAGCCGGGTGGTATTTTCCTCTACGGCATGCAAGCGCCGGATGGCAGCGAGATGTGGGGCAAGTGGGTGTTCCGCGAGATCGCAAAGCCGGAGCGGCTGGTTTTTGTCAGTTCGTTCTCGGACAAGGACGGTGGCCTCACCCGTCATCCGATGGCACCGACATGGCCGATCCAGATGCTCGGCACTATGATTCTCACCGAACAAGACGGCAAGACGCTGCTGGTCAATCGCGTGGTCGCGCTGAATGCGACGGACGAAGAGCGTGCAACGTTCGAAGGCAACTTCGACAGCATGAAGATGGGCTGGGGTGGAACGTGGGATCAACTCGCCGCGTATCTCGCGTCGCTGTGAGCTTTTAATCCTGGAGCAATTATCATGAATGAATTGATCCCGATCTCGCCGGCCGCCCTTTGGGGCGGCCGTATTCTGAGCGGCCTTGTCGTCGTGTTCCTGCTGTTCGATGGCGCGATCAAATTGATTCCACTCGATATCGTCATCGAGACATCGCGTCAGCTTGGTATCCCGACCGACCTCGCGCGCACCCTCGGCGTTCTGACGCTTGCCGGCGCGCTGCTTTATGCTTGGCCGAAAACCTCGGTCCTCGGCGCGATCCTGCTGACCGGTTATCTCGGCGGCGCGATTTACGTGCATGTCCGGGCGGGAAGTCCGCTGTTCAGCCACACGCTGTTCGGCGTCTATCTCGGCATCTTGCTCTGGGGCGGACTCTATCTGCGCGATGAGCGGTTGCGGCTGATCTTTCCCTGGCGGCGCTGACGCCTGACCTTTGCTTCATCTGATACGGAGAGCGACATGACCATCCTGATATACATTGCCATAGCCCTCGCGGCTGTGATCGCAATCGTTCTTATCCTTGCGGCGATGCGGCCGGATACCTTTCGCGTGCAGCGATCGATCGAGATCAACGCGCCTGCCGAGAAAATCTTTCCGTTGATCAATGACTATAAGAATTGGGGTGCGTGGTCGCCTTACGAGAAGGTCGATCCGGCAATGCAGCGGACCTTCAGCGGTGCACCGAGTGGTGAGGGCTCGGTGTATGAATGGCGCGGCAACAAGGGTGTCGGTCACGGGCGTATGGAAATCATGGACACGACGCCGCTGTCGAAGATCGTGATCAAGCTCGACTTCTTCACCCCGTTCGAGGCGCACAACACTGCCGAGTTTACCATGCTGCCCAAAGGCAGCAGCGTGACAAATGTGACTTGGGCCATGCATGGGCCGGTGACCTATGTGGCGAAGATCATCCACACGTTCATGAACATGGACCGCATGTGCGGCGATCAATTTCAGCAGGGTCTGGCCAGCATGAAGTCCGTGGCTGAAAGCAGGTGAAAGCTGTTTCAGCCGTTGCGGCCTTCGCCGCGCAACGTCGGCAGTCCGATGCCGGTGGCTTCGAAACCGCCATCGACCGACAGCATCTGTCCGGTGATGTAGCTGGCGCGGTCGCTGCACAGGAAGAAGATTGCTTCGGCGAGTTCTTCTTCGAGGCCGTAACGGTTGAGTGGAATGGTGTCATGATAGTCGGCGCGGATGGCAGGCGTATGAACCGCTTTCGCCATCGCGGTATCGACCGGACCCGGCGCGACGGCATTGACGCGGATGCCCAACGTGGCGAGTTCGACGGCGAATTGCTTGGTGAGATGAGCAAGGCCAGCCTTGCTGGTTCCATAAGCGGTGCGCAGCGTCGAGGCGCGGAGCGCCGAAATCGAGGTGATGTTCACAATCGCGCCGCCGCCGTTCTCACGCATCAGCGGTGCTGCCGCCTGGGTGCAAAGGAACGGTCCGGTCAGATTCACCGCCAGAACGCGGTCCCAGTCGGCTTGCGTCGTTTCCAGCAGCGGCTTGAAGATCGCAATGCCCGCATTGTTGACCAGTGCATCGAGCCGCCCGAAATGCTGGACGGTTTGCTTGAAAGCAGCGCCGACCGCGTCGGCGTCCGAGACGTCGCAATGGATCGCCAGAGTCATATCGGGCGCAGCGAGCGCTTTGAACGTCTGAGCAAGCAGGTCCTTCTCGATATCCAGCAGCGCGACATGCCAGCCGTCGGCCAGAAACCGCTTTGCCGCGGCAAGGCCGATACCCCGCGCAGCACCCGTCACCAGCGCGACCTTCTTTTGTCCCTTGGTCATGTCCCGTCCCGTTTCTTGATTGATGCCGTCAGCACCCCGTATGGCATTGACCATTTTTCGCGGGCCTCCACAACAGTTTCGCACCCAGGCCGAGTGACCTGATCGCACGACCGCCCATACAATCGCCAAGAAAATTCAGGATACGACACGCCATGTCCTCTAGTGCTAAGTCATCAAGCTTTGCCAAAAACGCCATCGTGCTGGGTCTTCTCTCAGCGATCGGGCCTTTTGCCATCGATATGTATCTGCCCGCGCTGCCGTCAATCGCAACGGACCTGAGCGCGTCCACCGCGGCAACGCAGATGACGCTGATGGCGTTTTTCGTGGCGTTCGGGGTTTGCCAGATCGTCTATGGCCCGGTCTCGGATATGGTGGGCCGCAAGCCGCCGCTGTATTTCGGAATCGTGATTTTCGCACTCGGCAGCATCGGTTGCGGTCTCGCTCCCAGCATCACATGGCTGATCGCGTTTCGCTTCCTGCAGGGGCTTGGGGCGGCGGCGGTGATGGTCATTCCGCGCGCGGTGATCCGCGATCTGCATACCGGCGCCGATGCGACGCGGCTGATGTCGCTGGTGATGCTGGTGTTCAGTGTGTCGCCAATTCTGGCGCCGCTTGTCGGCAGTGCGCTGATCGTGCCGTTCGGCTGGCGCGCGGTGTTCGCCGCCGTCACGATTGCTTCGGTCCTCTCGTTCCTGCTGGTCGCATTCGTGTTGCCCGAAACGCGCCCGCCCGAAGAGCGGGTTGAGGTCAGCGTCCGCAGTGTGCTTGACGGCTTCGGCGAGTTGTTCCGCGACTGGCGTTTCCTCGGGCTAACGTTCATCGGTGGGTTCGGGATGGCGGGCTTCTTCGCGTTTCTGGCCAGTTCGTCCTTCATCTATATCGGGCATTTCGGCCTGACGCCGACGCAGTACGGTCTCACGTTTTCGGTGAACGCGATCGGCTTCATCGGTGCGTCGCAATTCAGCGGCTATCTGGCGGAACGCTTCGGGATCGCGCGTGTGGTGTCGGTGGCGGTGACCTGTTTCACGGTCATGGCCCTCATCTTGTTCGCTGTGGTGGCGGCGGGTTCCGACAGTCTCGCGGTTCTGGTGGTGATGCTGTTCCTGGCCTTCGCATGGCTTGGTCTTGTGATTCCATCGACGATGGTGCTCTCGCTCGAGGAGCACGGACCGATTGCCGGAATGGCGTCGGCGCTCGGCGGCACGTTGCAGATGATCACAGGTGCGGTGATGATTGCCGTCGCCAGTAGCTTCTTCAACGGAACGGCCTTGCCGATGGTCTCGACGATAGCAGTCTGCGCAGTCGCTGCTTTCATTCTGACGCGGCTGACACTTCGTTCAGGCAAGACCGCGCCGCAGTTGGCGGAGTAGCGTTTCCAAGCGAAGCATGCCCTCGGGCTTGACCCGAGGCGAGAACCGGTCCGCTTGAAGAAAGCGCGTCAGCTAAGATGCTTAGTCCGGGTCGCGCGACGCCAGCGCATCGGCCACGGCAGTGCGGATGTCTGCAACTGCGAACGGCTTGGTGATGACGTCGTGGACGATGGCGTTCAGTCCGGACGCCCGCTCGCGCTGATCGGCGAAGCCGGTCATCAGCAGGATGATAACCCGCGGGAAGTCGCGGGCGGCGGCCAGCGCCAGCGCGATGCCGTCCATCACCGGCATCTTGATATCGGTGAGCAGAAGATCGAATGCGCCGTTGTCACGGTTCAGGATCTCCAGCGCTTCGGCGCCGTCTTCCGCGGTGACGATCTCATGGCCGTCCATGGCGATCGCCCGTGCCACCAGCAGGCGCATCGACTCTTCGTCATCTGCAATCAGGACGCGCGGCATTCAGGTTCCTCCGGACGCGATGTCCAGCTTGTGGAAGAACCTCACGGCAATTTCGCGGCCCTCGGAGGGTGGCGATGCCAGCCGCGTCTTGAACCAGGCTTTTTCGCCGGGATTGAGCGCCGCCTGTTCAAGCACGGCGTTCCAGGCGTAGATGTCCGCGCCCTTGGCGTCGCGCACGATGAAACGCAGCCGCGGAATTTCGACGGACTTGCGCGTGACATCGACGATGGCGCCTTCGATCAGCAGCACCGGCTTGTTGTTGACCATCTCCGTGCTGATCTTGAGATCCTCGAAGGCGAGGCCGCGCAGGTTCACACCCATCCCGGCCATTTTGAAGAATGTCGCGGTCTGCGGCATCAGCCGCACCACATCGGCGCGCCAGACGATCAAGCTGAACACCATCGCGCCGAGCGCCACGCAAACCGTTGGCAAGGTCAGAACGCCGGGGAGGGCTTTGGCCCAGTTCGCGGACTTCAGGAAGGGCGCTACGGATGGCCCCAATTTGCGGAGCCGGGATGATTTTCCGGGGCCGGTGTCCGTCATGGCCTCCTGCCGGGCCAATGCCGTCCAGTTCTGGTCGGCCTCAGCAACCGGTTGTGCGGTCTCCGGCTCTGACCAATCGGCGGAAATGGATGGGCTTTCGACATGCGGCGCGTCGGTGTCGCCCCAATCGGCTGCGGTCTCGTCTTGCGATCGAAAGCCGTCCTGCGGGCGGGTTTCGTCGGTTTCGTGAGACATCGCCCCGGTTGCAACCAGTTCCTGCGGGATGGCTTGCCAGACTTCCTGGCAGCGGGCGCAGCGCACCCGGCGTCCGGCCCCGCTGAAATTGGCCGGATCGACTGCGTAAGATGTCGTACAGTGGGGACAAACGATATGCATGAACGAATCGCCAGAGTGAACGCGCAGCCCAAGGTTATCTCGGCGTCCGTTAACGAATCGGAAACCATAACGGCCGCAAAAGCGTTTTATGGCATCCGCGCCTGCGGTTGCCGGTTGCCTGCGGTATCCGGGGATAGCGCAGGCTGTGTCTCCATCGGTCATGTCGAACGGAGCTGAGCTTGGTCCGGTTCGAAAATGTCGGTTTGCGTTACGGGCTTGGCCCGGAGATTTTGCGCGACCTGACCTTTCAGATTCCCGCACGCTCGTTCCAGTTTCTCACCGGGCCATCCGGCGCCGGCAAGACGTCGCTCTTGCGCATGCTGTTCCTGTCGCTGCGGCCGACACGCGGATTGGTCAATCTGTTCGGCAACGACGTGTCGCTGCTCGACAAGGATGCGCGCGCCGGGTTGCGCTCGCGCATCGGGATCGTGTTGCAGGACTTCCGGCTGCTCGACCACATGACAACCTATGAGAATGTCGCGCTGCCGTTCCGGGTGATGGGGCGCAGCGAATCCAGCTATCGCAGGGAGGTCATCGACCTTCTCAACTGGGTTGGGCTCGGCAAGCGGATGGATGCTTTGCCGCCGATCCTGTCCGGCGGCGAGAAGCAGCGCGCGGCGATTGCACGCGCGGTGATCGCCCGCCCGCAATTGCTTCTGGCGGACGAGCCGACCGGCAACGTCGATCCTTCGCTGGCGCGGCGGCTGCTCAGTCTTTTCATTCAGCTGAACAAGTCCGGCACCGCCGTCGTTATTGCGACCCACGATATAGCGCTGATGGATCAATACGAGGCGCGGCGCATGGTGTTGCATGAATCGCGGCTGCACATCTATGATTGATGACCGCAAAATCATGATGGATCTTGGCGACAGCACCTCGGAAGTCGCAGCGAACGCGCGAAACCTGTCGCCGATCGTTCCGCGCGGCTCGATCGCCGGCCGAGCGCTGATCGCGGTTGTGGCCATCATGACGTTTCTTGCATCGATGACCACCGGCGCAGTGCTGCTGGTGCGGTCGTCGGCGGCCGAGTGGCAATCCGATGTGGCGAGCGAGTTGACGATTCAGGTGCGACCTTCGCCGGGACGAGACATCGAGCGTGACGTTCGCAGCGTGACCGACGCGGCGCGGGCGCAGCCGGGTATTCTGGAAGTGCGGCCTTTCACCAAGGATGAATCCGCCAAACTGCTTGAGCCTTGGCTCGGCACCGGATTGTCGCTCAACGATCTGCCTGTCCCCCGTGTCATTATCGTTCGCATCGCGCCGGGGTCGATTCCGAATCTGCCGGCCCTGCGCAGCAGCGTCGCCCAGGCTGCACCATCTGCGACCATCGACGATCATCGCGCCTGGATCGAGCGGATGCGCTCCATGACCGGAGCCATCGTTCTTGCCGGCACCGGCATTCTTATTCTCGTGATCGCGGCAACGGTGATTTCGGTCTCGTTCGCCACACGAGGTGCGATGGCCGCGAACCGGCCCATCGTCGAAGTGCTGCATTTCGTCGGCGCGCAGGATCGCTACATCGCGAACCGCTTTCTGCGCCATTTCCTGCGGCTGGGTCTCGAAGGTGGTCTGATCGGTGGTCTGGCCGCGATGCTGACATTCGGCTTCTCGGAATCCATCGCGAGCTGGTTCTCAGGAACGCCGGTCGGCGATCAGTTCGCGGCACTCTTAGGCACATTCGCGCTGCCTGCTTCGGGGTATCTCGTGCTCGCGGCACAGACCCTCCTGATTGCGGCTGTCACGGCATGGGCGTCACGGCGGACACTTTTTGCGACCCTCGAAGAGATCGATTGAGCGCATTTTCGCGCGGTCAGGCCTTGGCGAGGGCAGAAACGATCTGTCAAAACATGGTGTTGGCGGCATTTTGAGGCCATAGCAGTGCCGGATTTTGCGATAGACTGATACAGGAACGCGCAACACCCTATCGATGCGCCACAGCGAGTTGAGATTGTCCGATACGACACACCGCCACGATGTTATGCCGACGCACGGGCGATTGCGCCACCGTGTGCTGATGCTTGTGGCAGCCGGTATCCTTCTGTTTGTCGGGCTGGGCTTCGTCGATTTTCTGTCGCGGGTGCCGCCCTCCGAGGAAAAGCCTTCGCGCAATGCCGACGGGATCGTGGTTCTCACCGGCGGTTCGTCGCGCGTCTCCGACGCGCTGGATTTGCTGTCGCTGGGATACGGTCGGCGGCTGCTGATTTCCGGCGTGCATCCGACCAATGGCTACAGTGATATTCGGCGCACGCTGCCTGACAGTCAACGGCTGTTGGCCTGCTGCGTCGATCTCGATCGTTCCGCCGTCAATACCCGCAGCAATGCGACGGAGACGCGGCGTTGGGCGGTCGAACGCGGCTTTCACTCTCTTATCGTTGTGACATCCAACTATCACATGCCGCGCGCCATCGTTGAATTGTCGCATTCCATGCCGGATATCGAACTGGTTCCGTTCGCCGTGGTTGGCGAAAAGTGGCGTGAAGAGCCGTGGTGGACGAGTGGCGCGGCGTTGCGGCTCCTGCTATCGGAATACGCCAAGTATCTTTTTGCGCAGACGCGGGTCGCTTTCGGCGGCGTGGGGCAGGGCGGCATGCCGGAGATCGGCTCTCAGGCCCCGCTGCCTTCGAAGCCGGCCACTGTGTCAGCCAACTAATCGGGTTCATCGATGGTTTCGGTCTTTCTGCGTTCATTGCTCTACAATGTCGTATTCTATCTGAACCTTGCATTCTGGGTGACGCTGGGAATCCCGACCTATGTGATGCCGCGCTGGGGCATCGTCTGGATCGCAACCAACTGGGGCAAGACCAGCATCTGGTGGATGCGCATTATCTGCAACACCAAGGTGGAATATCGCGGCGTCGAGAAAATCCCGAAAGGCCCGCTGATCGCGGCCTCGAAGCATCAGTCGACCTGGGAAACCTACGCGCTGCTGCAATTTTTCGATCAGCCGCTTTATATCCTGAAGCGCGAACTGCTTTGGTTGCCGTTGTTCGGCTGGTATCTCAGCAAGGCTGGCATGATCGGCGTCCGGCGCAAGGCCGGTGGACGCACGTTGATCGACATCACCAAGCGGGCCGCCGCCGAAATCCGGCGTGGCCGTCAGCTCCTGATTTACCCCGAAGGGACGCGCCGCGCTGTCGGTGCGCCACCTGACTACAAGAACGGCGTCAGCCTGATCTATAGCGAAGCGGGTGTGCCTTGCATTCCGATCGCGCTGAATTCCGGCCTGTTTTGGCCGCGCCGGACCTTCATGCGCTATCCCGGAACACTGGTGATCGAGTTTCTCGATCCGATTCCGCCGGGTCTTAAACGCCAGGAGTTTACCACGCGCATGCAGGCAGCCATCGAGGAAGCAACGGACCGGATCGTGAAGGTGGGACGTGAGGAGCAGGTGAGATTGATCGGCTTCTCCGCGCCGGTCGCCACATCTGTACGCTGAAACGTCCGTCAGGTGACCCCAACCGATCAGGTGTGACGGTGCAGGGCGCCTTCGCCATGCAAGAGTGCGGCGAGACGATGCAGCGGCGCATCACGCACGCCCTGCGCTTCCAGCGCGGTTACGGTGGCGATGACGTATTCGTCGTTCGGCCCGTAAGCACCGTGACCCTGACGCACCAGCCGTAACTGTTCGTCCATCGTCAATCGTCCGGCATACTGATCGTGACTGCGGTCGGCGACATATGCGAGCGCGCTGACACGTTGACGGGCATCGCCCTGAAGCCAGACCGAACGCAGCACTTCGCGATAGACGCCGGTCACCTGCTCGCGCTCGCGCAAATACGCGACCGTTGCCTTCCGCTCTGCGGCGGCCACGCGGAATGCGACGCCCTGACAGGCGCCGCCGCGATCAAGGCCAAGGACCAGTCCGGGCTTTTCATATGTGCCGCGATGGACCATCGAATAAATGCAGAGCGAGCGGTGTTCGCCGATCAGCCGCGCCGGCTTTTGCTCGATAAAGGCAAATCCCGGTTTCCAGATCAGCGATCCGTAGCCGAACACCCACAGGTCACCCTCGGGAAATTCCGATTCTGAAAGGATCTTTGCGGCCATAATTGCGTCTACCAGGGCATCACGCCTACCAGTCCGCTGCTGCATGTGCAACTGATGGGCCTCTAATCTTATGAACTGTAACCTGATGGACTCCAACGCGATTTGCGCGAACAGTACATCTCTTAATCGCCCGATTCAGATGATCTAGGTTTTCCTATGCAGACATCGCCAATTGTTCCTCGCCGCCGTCTCTGGCCTGTTTTCGTGATGCCGGTTCTGGTGCTCGTTCTCGCCGCGGCGTGGAGCGGGTTCTGGTTTTATGCAGCATCCCACGTCGACGAGAAATTCGATGAATGGCGCGCGCGCGAGGCAAAATCCGGCCGGACTTATGACTGCCTCAACCGCGCGGTTGGAGGTTTTCCGTTCCGCCTTGAAGTCCGCTGCGATGGTGCAAGTGTCTCGTTGACGTCGCAGACGGCAGGACAAGCCGCGAGCAAGATACCGATGGTCGCGGTGCTGCAGCGGATTCTTGTCGTCGCACAGGTCTACGATCCGACAAAAATCATCGCTGAATTCACCGGCCCGGCAACTGTCGGCGAGCGCGGTGCCGGACCTTCGGTACTGGCGAAGTGGAAACTCGGCCGTGCGAGCATTTTTGGTTTACCCACCGCGCCCCAGCGCTTCTCGCTGGAATTCGACGAGCCGGTACTGGAACGGGTGACTGAGCCCGGGCGGGTGGCGTCGCCGTGGCTGCTTGCCAAACATTTCGAGCTGCATACGCGGTTGCTTGAAGGCTCGTTCGACAATCACCCGGTGCTGGAATCAGCGGTTCAGTTCACCGCAGCGAGCATACAGGGCGTTCATCCCATCCTGGTCGAACCGTTCGATGCCGACATACGCGCGCAATTGCGGGGCCTGCAGAATTTCGCGCCGAAGCCATGGCCAGAGCGTTTTCGGGAAATTCAGGCCTCGGGTGGCCGCCTCGATTTCACCCAATCGCGTGTTCAGCAGGGCGAGACGATTGGCGTGGCTTCCGGTTCACTCGGTATTACGCCGAACGGTTATCTCGATGGCGAGTTGACGATGACGGTTGCCGGCATCGAGCGCGTGGTATCGCAACTCGGTATCGACAAGCTGTTGATGGACGAAGGCATGCAGCAGTCAGCCGTCAACCGCATCGCACCCGGTGTCAGCGCACAGGACGTCAACAAGGTGATCGGCGCGCTCGACCGCATGATTCCGGGATTGGGCAATGTCGCACGCAAGAACGCCAATGCCGGCGTGGTTGCGGGCATCAACCTGCTCGGTCAGGCCTCGACGCTGGAGGGCAAGCCGGCACGGGCTTTTCCGCTGAAATTCACCGAGGGTGTGATGTCGATCGGCCCTCTGAAGATCGCGCAGACGCCACCGCTGTTTTGAGCGCTGTTAATCTGCTTTCTTCGGCAGGTTCGCATGCTTGCGGCCGAAGTCGGGGTCGGCGGTTTCCTGACCGAGGCTGACGATGCCCCGGCGGATGGCGCGGGTGCGGGTGAAATGCTCGAACAATGCCTCGCCATCGCCCCGGCGGATCGCGCGGGTAAGCTTCGACAGATCTTCCTGAAACGCGCCGAGCATTTCCAGCACGGCATCCTTGTTGGCGAGAAACACGTCGCGCCACATAGTCGGGTCCGACGCTGCGATGCGCGTGAAATCGCGAAAACCGCCTGCGGAGAATTTCAGCACTTCTGCCTGCGTCACGTCCTCAAGCTCGTCTGCGGTGCCGACAATAGTGTAGGCGATCAGATGTGGCAGATGGCTGGTGACGGCGAGAACCAGATCGTGGTGATCGGCGCCCATGGTTTCCACATTGGCGCCGAGCGCGCGCCAGAACTCCGCGAGCTTCTCGACAGCTGCCGGGTCAGCATTGTCTGGCGGCGTCAGGATGCACCAGCGGTTGATAAACAGTTCGGCGAAACCTGAATCAGGGCCGGAATGCTCAGTGCCCGCTACGGGATGCGCCGGAATAAAATGCACGGTCTTCGGCAGATGCGTGGCCATGTCTCGCAGCACCATTCCCTTGACGGAGCCGACGTCGGACACGATCGCACCCGGTTTGAGATGCGGCGCGATTTCCTGCGCCACCGGCCCGCAGGCGCCGACCGGGATCGACAATATAACGAGGTCAGCGTCCTTCACCGCCTCTGCATTTGTATCGACCACGCGATCGACGATACCGAGTTCCTGTACGCGCGCGCGGGTTGCCGGCGAGCGCGCGGTGGTCACGATCTCTCCGGCAAGTCCCTGGGCGCGTGCTGCACGCGAAATCGATCCGCCGATCAGGCCGAAGCCGATCAGTGCGATCCGCCCGAAGAGTGGTTCTGCGCTCACTTTTGCCCCATGAATTCGGCGAGAGCCGCGACCACCAGACGATTGGCTTCCTCTGTGCCGACGGTCATGCGCAGCGCATGCGGCAGCTTGTAGTTTTTCAGCGCGCGCAGAATCAGGCCGCGCTTGGTCAGGAACACGTCGGCGTCGTCGGCAGTCTTGCCCTTGTCCAGTGGGAAATGGATCAGGATAAAGTTCGCAGCGCTCGGCGTCACGTCGAGGCCGAGCTTGCCGACTTCGTCGGTCAGCCATGCGCGCCACGTCTCGTTATGCGCGCGGGACTTGTCTTGATGCGCGGTATCTTCGAGCGAGGCGATGGCTGCGTCCGACGCAGGTGTGCTCACGTTGAACGGGCCGCGAATGCGATTGACGGCGTCAATAATATTCGCCGGTCCATACATCCAGCCGACGCGCAGCGAGGCGAGGCCGTGAATCTTCGAGAAGGTCCGCGTCATCACCGTGTTGTCGGTGGTCGCGACCATTTCGATCCCGGCTTCATAGTCGTTGCGCGCGACGTATTCCGAATACGCAGCGTCGATCACCAGCAACACATGCGGCGGCAAGCCGGCGCGCAGCCGCTTGACCTCGTCGAACGGCACATAAGTGCCGGTCGGATTGTTCGGATTCGCCAGCCACACCATCTTGGTGCGTGACGTGACGGCACCGAGGATCGCGTCTACATCGGCGGTGTAGTTTTTCTCCGGCGCGATCACATTGGTTGCGCCGTTCGCCATGGTGGCAATCGGGTAGACCAGAAAGCCGTGGGTGGTGTGGATCGCCTCGTCGCCAGGAGCGAGATAGGTATTCGCCAGATAGTTCAAAAGTTCGTCCGAACCCGCACCGCAAATGATGCGGTCGGGATCGAGGCCGAAGGTGCGCCCGATGGTTTCGCGCAACGCGCGCGAAGTGCCTTCCGGATAATCCTCCAGATGGTCGGCGGCCGCCTTGTACGCCTCGATGGCTTTCGGCGATGGCCCCAGCGGTGTCTCGTTGGCCGAGAGCTTGAACACGCGGCCGGTCATCCCCGCGCCGCTCTTGCCGGGCGTGTAGGGTGCAATATCGAGAATGCCTGGATTCGGCACAGGACGTGACATCAACTCAACTCCGAAAGAAGCTTATTTGGACGCAGTGGCTGGCGGCACCGTATAGCGTGTTGCATGGCTCCCGACGAGGGCCGATGAGCGCACGGATGCCCCCGCCGCAACCAGCGCGGCGGTGATTTTATCGAGGCCGCCCGGACCCGGAACCGAAATGAGGAGGGCGGCTCCATCCGAGGCCGTATCCGGAACAGCGATGATCTCGGAAAACGGCGAGAGCGCGCGCGCCACATCCGCGCTCCAGCCGGACACGCGGACGCTCCACATCTCAACTTCGGTGACCATTGCGTCGGCTGCGACGCGCGACACCACGAACACCGGCAACGCGGCCGGATGATCGGCACGCTCGACGAATGGCAGCCGCGCGATGATTTTCGGCGCGGCCGCGGGCTCAAGCGCGATCCACCACGGCGAGCGGCTGCTGACCGCAGAGATCAACGCCAGATCGCCTTTGGATTTTGCCACCGCTTCAATCGCAGCCTCGGCGTTGAAGTGTGCGAGAAACGGAACGGTGAAACCGAAATGAAACCGCGCGGAATCCCGCATCGCGGATTCACCGACGGACAAGTCGGCATGTACCGAGAACGGCGACTGCACATAGGTGAACGTCGCGATGATGACGCGCCAGATGCTTTCCACGGTGTCGAGCGGCAGGATGCCGCGATGACGCTGTACCAGACGGCGCATCATGTCCGCTTCGCGTGCTGGCCGAAAAGCCGAGCCGACTTCCTGCGTCTTCTTCACCGAGATCAAACGATCGATGATGTCGCCACGCTGCATCAACAGGCTATGCACCTGCTCATCGATGGCATCGATTTCGCGGCGCAGGTCCTGCAGGGATGGCGGTTGCTTGGTCATCGGTTCAACTTGGGTTTGGCGCAGTCGGCGGCGCAAAGGCCGCCTGGAATTGATCGAAAATGACACGAGGTGACGGGCGCATTGATAGGCAGGAGAGCGCCTGAAAGCAAAGAAAACATTGGCAATTCCAGCCTCCGGCAGCGGGCTGGGTCGGCTTCGCTCCCGCGCTGCAGCTTGACGAAAAGGCCTTTCGTGACTAGTAACTTAATCACTTCGTGGTCATTTGAGCCGGCCGGCTTGCAGCCACGTTAAACAACTCGCTAAACAGGCCGGGGACACCAAGTGAAGTGATCCCGGCCGAACCTCGTTCAGGCCGGGTTTTTTGTGGCCTGATTTCCGATGTTGGTCTGAAGACCTTCTGAGGAGGCCAAGATGGTTAATACCAAACCGTTGAAGAGCGATACGGCGTCCATCGAGCGCGCACACGAGGCGGATCATCCGTCGTCGCTGGTTGCGCAGTTCGGCGTCGACAAGCCGTTGCGGCTGGACTGTGGCATCGATCTCGCGCCGTTCCAGATCGCCTATCAAGCCTATGGCCAGCTCAATGCGGATCGCTCCAACGCCATCCTGATCTGCCATGCGCTGACCGGGGATCAGCATGTCGCGAATGTGCACCCCGTCACCGGCAAGCGGGGCTGGTGGGAAACGCTGGTCGGTCCCGGCAAGCCGATCGACACCGATCGCTATTTCGTTGTCTGCGCCAATGTCGTCGGCGGATGCATGGGCTCGACCGGGCCATCATCGACAAACCCCGCCACCGGTAAATTGTGGGGACTGGATTTCCCCGTCATCACGATCCCCGACATGGTGCGGGCGCAGGCGATGCTGCTCGATCATCTTGGGATCGTGAAATTGTTCGCGGTCGTCGGCGGATCGATGGGCGGCATGCAGGCGCTGCAATGGACGGCAGCTTACCCGGAGCGCGTATTCTCCGCGCTGGCGGTGGCTTGCAGCACGCGACATTCGGCGCAGAACATCGCCTTCCACGAGCTGGGCCGCCAGGCTGTGATGGCCGATCCGGACTGGCGCGGCGGACGCTATTTCGAGGATGGCGCCCATCCGCGCCGCGGTCTCGGTGTCGCGCGCATGGCCGCGCACATCACCTATCTGTCCGACGCGGCACTGCATCGCAAATTCGGCCGCCGTTTGCAGGATCGCGAGTTGCCGACGTTCTCGTTCGATGCGGATTTCGAGGTGGAGAGCTATCTGCGCCATCAAGGCTCGTCCTTTGTCGAGCGCTTCGATGCCAACAGCTATCTCTATCTGACGCGCGCGATGGACTATTTCGATATCGCCGCCGATCATGACGGCGTGCTGGCGGAAGCCTGGCGCGGCACGCGCACCCGCTTCTGCGTAGTGTCGTTCACCAGCGACTGGTTGTTTCCGACATCGGAGGCGCGCGCGGTGGTGCATGCGCTCAATGCCGGCAGCGCGCGGGTGTCGTTCGCGGAAATCGAGACCGACAGGGGACACGATGCGTTCCTTCTGGATGTGCCTGAATTTATCGAAATCTCCCGCGCGTTCCTTGAATCCGCTGCGTCCGCGCACGGCCTGACATCGACGAGCAACTAGACTTGGGCGAGCCGCTAACATGACGATTCACGATCAAGCATTCCGGTTGACCGCGCATCTTCCCGCCAGCGAGAACGGCTATCGCGGCGATCATCTGCTCGTCGCGCAGATGGTCGAGCCGGGCTCCAAGGTGCTCGATGTCGGCTGCGGCGAGGGCGACCTGCTGCGTCTGCTGGAGACGCGCGGCGTCGATGGCCGTGGTATTGAACTGTCGCGCGAGGGCGTGAACCGCTGCGTCGCCAAGGGGCTCGCGGTGGTGCAGGGCGACGCCGACACCGACCTGATCAATTACCCCGACGACTCGTTCGATTATGTGATCCTGTCGCAGACCTTGCAGGCGACGCGTCAGCCACGCGTGGTGCTGGAAAACCTGCTGCGCATCGGACGCACCGCCATCGTGTCGTTTCCGAATTTCGGCCACTGGAAAATGAGGCTGCAATTGCTGGTCAAAGGCCAGATGCCGCGCACAGATAACTTGCCGGCGACTTGGTACGACACGCCGAACATTCATTTCTGCACCATCAAGGATTTCGTCCAGCTCTGCGACGAGATCAACGTCAAGATGGAGCGTGCGGTCGCGCTCGATCGCTATGGCCGGCCGCTGCGGCTCAATGCGCCATGGTGGTTCTGGAATATGTTCGGCGAGCAGGGCGTGTTTCTGCTCAGCCGGGGCGATTAATATTCGGGGCTGAATCGCGGCACCGGCTGCATCATTTTCGCCATAAAATGATCTCGCGATGGCCGCGAAATGACTTCGCGCGCGCCTTATCGCGTCTTGCTCTCGTCACACCAACCCGTTTTGTGCGCTGCAGTATGCCGTTCGCGTGCGAACGATGGGGCATTGGGTGTCACGAGGATTGTTGGATGATTGTATCGCGTAACTATCGCTTGCCACTGCGCAGCGCCGCATTGGCGTTGTGTTCGGTGGCTCTCGTCGCATTGGCGACACCGGCTTCGGCGAGGCCACATCACGGCGGCGGGCGTCATGCTCACGCTCACCACACTAAGCATCACGCCAAAAAGCATTATGGCCACCACTATCGTCATCACGCGCGCCGCGGGCGATCGGCGGCAACGTCTGCTGAAACGGCGCCATCGCAGGGCTTCGGCGGTTTCGGCGGATCTGGCATCGTTGCCGAAGCGCGGCGCTATATCGGCGGCAATCCCACCGGCAAGAGCCGGCTATGGTGCGCGCGCTTCATGAACATGGTGCTTCAGCGTTCCGGCCACAAAGGCACTGGCTCCGACATGGCCCGGTCCTTCGCAGGATATGGCCAGCGCATTTCCGGTCCGCAGGTCGGCGCGATTGCCGTCATGTCGCGCGGCCGGCGCGGCGGTCACGTCGGAATCGTCAGCGGCATCGACGCTAACGGCAATCCCATCGTGATCTCGGGCAATCACGGCCATCGTGTTGCGGAATCTACTTATTCGCGCGGCCGCATTTACGCTTACGTCATGCCAACCAGCTGACGTCTTCGATCGTATCGCCGGTGGCAATCGTGCCGCCGGCGATGACTTCGGCATAGACGCCGCAATCGGCGTGATCGAACGTTTGCATCAGCGTATGCGGAATGTTCATGTCGCGCTCGGCAGTGACCGGATCGACGTTGACGGCGGCACAGCGCACGATCCGTTTGACGACCCGCAGCCGCGTGTCACCGATCGCGAGTGTGGCGTTCATCAGCTCGAATTCGTGCCACGCCGGCCAGCCGCTGACATAGAGATTGCCGCGAAAGCGCAGCGGGTGAACCGGCCGACCGATCACGGTCTCAATGGCGGCCAGGCTCGCAAGATTTATAATCGATACGACTTTGGCTGGAACGTCCGAGAAACTGTGATCTTGAGCCGAGAGGATTCTGGGCGGGCCTTTCAACTCGGGTGAAAAATTCTCCGTGAAGAAAGTTTCGATGGCCGCCCTGCCGTCGGGCGTTTCGAGATCGCCACGCACAGCTTCCGCGCCGTTGTAACCAATGCTCAGGACATTGCTGGCGTCGTCATACCGGGTTTGCAATCCAGCGAGGCGCTCGTTGCGCATCAGCATCAGGAAGCGATTCTTTGGAAAATACTTCGGATCGGCCGGGTCGAAACCGCTCGGGCCATTTTCGATGGCATAGCGCCGGTCGGCCGGCAGCGTCTGGCCCTCGCTTAGCGGCACACTGGCCAGTCTTTCCGGCGAAAGGCCTTTGACGGGATAGCGGTAGATATCTTGAACCGAGGCGTGCTGAGACATTCCGCATTCCTATGCGGATTCGCCGCCTGATTCCACCTCGGTTGAAATTTTGAGCCTGCCTCTTTCGCAGGCGGTCCGGGGTTCCCACATCAGGCTCAGGCTGGCGCAATGCCGGTCACCGCTCCGGGTTGAGGAACGTCAATGCCGGCGGCGGAAACCCATTGAAGATGCTAATTCTGTGCCTTCGGGGCGGAACGGCAGGCTGAGGGAAACCGAATGAATATTGAAAAATACACCGACCGCGTGAAGGGATTCATTCAGTCGGCACAGACGTTGGCCGTGCGTGAGGGCCATCAGCAATTCACGCCGCTGCATATCCTGAAAGTGTTGCTCGACGACAGCGAAGGTCTGGCCGGCGGTCTGATCGATCGCTCCGGAGGCAATTCGCGCGCGATCCTCAAGGCCACCGAGGATGCGCTGGGCAAGATGCCAAAAATTTCCGGCGCTGGCGCGGGACAGGTTTATCTGGCCCCGGCAACGGCGCGCGCCTTCGATGCCGCCGAGCAGGCCGCCGAGAAGGCCGGCGACAGCTTCGTGACTGTTGAACGGTTGTTGCTGGCGCTTGCGCTCGACAAGGACAGCGAGGCGGGCAGCTTGCTCGTCAAGGGCGGCGTCACGCCGCAAAATCTCAATGCCGCAATCAATGCGCTGCGCAAGGGTCGCACCGCCGACAGCGCGTCGGCGGAAAACGCCTACGATGCGCTGAAGAAATACGCTCGCGACCTCACGCAGGCGGCGCGCGACGGCAAGCTCGATCCGGTGATCGGCCGCGACGAGGAAATCCGCCGGACCATTCAAGTGCTGTCACGCCGTACCAAGAACAATCCTGTTCTGATCGGCGAGCCCGGCGTCGGCAAGACCGCCATCGTCGAAGGGCTTGCGCTGCGCATCATCAACGGTGACGTGCCGGAGAGCCTCAAGGACAAGATGGTCCTGTCGCTCGATCTCGGCGCGCTGATTGCAGGTGCGAAGTATCGCGGCGAATTCGAAGAGCGGTTGAAAGCCGTGCTCTCCGAAGTCACCGGCTCCGATGGCCAGATCATCCTGTTTATCGACGAGATGCACACGCTGGTGGGCGCAGGCAAGGCCGACGGCGCGATGGATGCATCGAACCTGCTCAAGCCCGCGCTGGCACGCGGCGAGCTGCATTGCATCGGCGCGACTACGCTCGATGAATACCGCAAGCATGTCGAGAAGGATGCAGCGCTTGCCCGCCGTTTCCAGCCGGTGTTCGTCTCTGAGCCCAGCGTCGAGGATGCGGTGTCGATCCTGCGCGGCCTGAAAGAGAAGTACGAGTTGCATCACGGCGTTCGCATCACGGACTCCGCGATCGTGGCTGCGGCAACGCTGTCGAACCGCTACATCACCGATCGCTTTCTGCCCGACAAGGCCATCGACCTGATCGACGAAGCGGCGGCGCGGTTGAAAATGCAGATCGATTCCAAGCCGGAGGAACTCGACAATATCGACCGCGAGATCGTGCGGCTCAAGATCGAGCAGGAAGCGCTGAAGAAGGAAACCGACTCGGCGTCGAAGGATCGCCTCCAGCGGCTTGAGAAAGAACTTGCCGAGCTTGAGGAGAAGGGCGACGCGCTGACTGCGAAGTGGCAGGCGGAACGCGACAAGCTGTCCGATGCTCAAAAGGTCAAAAGCGAACTGGAGCAGGCACGTCAGGAACTGGCCGATGCGCAGCGGCGCGGCGAATTCCAGAAGGCGGGCGAGTTGGCCTATGGCCGCATTCCTGATCTCGAAAAACGGCTGAAGGCGCTCGAAGAGAGCGAGAAGGCCGGCAATGTCGTGCTGGAGGAAGCGGTGACCGCAAGCCACGTCGCGCAGGTCGTCTCGCGCTGGACCGGAATTCCAGTCGACAAGATGCTCGAGGGCGAACGCGAGAAGCTGCTCAAGATGGAGCAGCAGCTTGCGCAGCGCGTGATCGGGCAGGCGGAAGCGGTCGGCGCGGTGTCGACTGCTGTGCGGCGTTCGCGCGCCGGATTGCAGGACCCCAATCGTCCGATCGGCTCGTTCATGTTCCTCGGCCCGACCGGTGTCGGCAAGACCGAGCTGACCAAGGCGCTCGCCGAATATCTGTTCGACGACGAGACCGCATTGGTTCGTATGGATATGTCGGAATACATGGAGAAGCATTCGGTCGCGCGGCTGATCGGCGCGCCTCCGGGTTATGTCGGCTATGATGAGGGCGGCGCGCTGACGGAAGCAGTGCGGCGCAGGCCATATCAGGTCGTGCTGTTCGACGAGATCGAAAAGGCGCATCCCGATGTGTTCAACGTGTTGTTGCAGGTGCTCGACGACGGCCGCCTGACCGACGGTCAGGGCCGCACCGTCGATTTCCGCAACACGCTGATCATCATGACATCGAATCTCGGTTCCGAATATCTTGTCAGTCAGGCCGAGGGCGAGGACACGGCAGCGGTGCGCGATCAGGTGATGGCCATCGTGCGGTCGAGCTTCCGTCCGGAATTTCTCAACCGCGTCGATGAGATCATTCTGTTCCACCGGTTGCAGCGAACCGAAATGGGCCGCATCGTCGATATTCAGATGCAGCGGCTCTCAAAGCTGCTGGCGGATCGCAAGATCATGCTGACGCTCGATGACAGAGCGCGCGACTGGCTGGCGGCGAAAGGCTGGGACCCGGCCTACGGCGCACGCCCCTTAAAGCGTGCGATCCAGCGCGCGGTGCAGGATCCGCTGGCGGAAATGATTCTCGCCGGCCGGATTCATGACGGTGAGACCGTCGCAGTTTCGGCAGATGATGTGAGCCTGACCTTCAACGGTCAGGCCGCTAAAGTCGATGCCGAAGTCCCGGTGCCCAAAGGCAAGCTGCACTAAAACGAAATAGCCGGGCAAAATGCCCGGCTATTTTTTTAAGCGGCCACGCCGGTTACTTCTTCTTCAGCGTGTAGATCGCGTTCTCGATGTCGGACGACACATAGATCGTGCCCGACGCGCCGACACCGACGCCGGTCGGAATGTTCGTCGGCAATGTTCCGGCAGCACCCGCAAGTCCGATCGGCAGGTTACCGGCGAGCTCGGTGACCGCGCCATTTTGCGGATCGATCGAGATCACACGTTTCGCGCCGACTTCGGCAACGATCAGCTTGCCGTCCGGCGCAAGCGCGATGCCTTCCGGGCCTTTCAGATCCTTGGCGACGACGCTCTTGGTGCCGCTCGCGACATCGATCTTCGAGATCAGCCCGGCAAAAGCTTCCGTCAGGTAGACGGTGGTGTCGTTCGCAGCGACAAGGCCAACCGGCCCCGCCAGATCGCTCGCGATTGTCTTGCGATCCTTGCCGTGCTCGCCGCCGGCGCGGACCAGCGATTTCGTGCCGAGCTCGTTGACCAGAATGCTGCCGTCGCCAAGACGGATCGCGTCATGCGGCGCCTTGAAACCGTGCAGCATTTCAACCGTCTTGTTGGTTTTGCGATCGATCAGCTGAACCGTGCCGGTGAACCAGCTCGACAGCAACACAAAATCACCTTTCGCCGTGGCGCTCATCGGGTATTCGAGGGTCACGCCATCGGCGTGCATACGTGCGGGCTCGCTGACCTTGCCGGTAGAACCGTCAACCGTGCGATAGGCAAAGACGTCGGCGACATAAACCGTATCCTTGCCGCCGTCGCTTACGACGCCGATGCCGCCTGGCAGCGAGAGCTGTCCGATGATGACCTGTTTCGCGGTGCCGGTTTCGGGATCAACCTCCTGGATGCCGTTATCGGCCATGTTGGAGACGAAGATGCGATCCTTGTCGTCGATCGCAAGATTATCGAGCGCGGGCTTTAGCTTGGCCGCGACTTTCTTCGCGCCGGTTTTCGGATCGACCTTCACGAGCTGGCCGAGAGCGGTGTCCACCACCCAGAGATTGCCTTTGGAATCGAAATTCACCGCTGCCGGAACCTTGAAGCCATCGGCGACAACGGCGAGCGTGGCTTTATCCACGTCGACCTTCACCACCTGACCCTTGAACCAGAGCGGTCCATAAAGCATGTCGTCGGGGCCGAATTCGAAGCCGTTCAGGCCGCCCATCTTCTCCATGATCTTGCGCGGCGGCTTGGCGCCTTCAACGTCGATCTCGTAGAGCGCATCACCGAGGAAAACCTGTGTGGCGTAAAGCCGCCCGTCCTTGCGGAATGCCAGCGAGTTGATTCCGGGCAGGCCCGACGCGAGCTTTTTGATCGGGCCATCGCCCTTACGTGCATAGAGATCGCCGGTGAGGAAGCCGGTCCACGCCATGGTGCCGTCAGGCGCGAACGCAATATCGTCGGCCATGCCGCCGTCTGCGGTGGAGATGGAAATTTTCGCTGTGCCAGCTGCGCGGTCGACTTCGTAGAGCGCAGCACCCGCAACGCTGCCCGCGAACAGGCGTCCGCTTTTGTCGATGCCCAGTCCATGCACGCCATGGAATGCCGAACCCGGCACCAGCTTCGTCACCTCGTAGGCTTGCGAGAAAGCTGCGGTGGTGACCCCAACCGTGAGCGCGGCAACAATTGTTGCGGATGTGGCAAACCGATGTTTCATGATCAAACCTCCCCGGTGTTTTTCGATATGGTTCTTATGCGGGGAGTATTTGTCGCTGCGCTTTGCTTGGCAACGGAAACCGACATTGCATCGCACGCTCGTTTTAGTCGTGCGGCGAGACGCAGTGTTTTAAACATCGAGAAATGTTGTCGTGAATTTTAGCGGCCGTTGGCCTGCGCCGTCTTCTGGCCCTTGCCAGCCTGCGGCTGCGGACGATTGCCGCCGGGGCGGTTGTTGATCAAGCCGTCGAGCCGATCGCGTTCGGCCTCGAAGCTCGTCAGCATCGGGCCTTCGAGTGAACGCCCGCGCGGCAGCTTGATGCGCATCGGATCGACGAAGCGGCCGTTGACCAAAATTTCGTAGTGAACGTGTGCGCCGGTCGAAAGGCCGGTCGAGCCGACGAAGCCGATCACCTGCCCCTGACGCACGCGCTTGCCGGGTTCCATGCCCTTGGCGAAGGCGGTCATATGGCCGTAGGCGGTTTCATATCCGTTGGGATGCTTGATGCGGATGTATTTGCCGTAGCCGCCTTCCCATCCGGCTTTCTCGATGGTGCCGTTTCCGGATGCGAAGATCGGCGTGCCGTAGGGTGCTGCCCAATCTACGCCGGTGTGCATCTTGGTGTAGCCGAGGATCGGGTGGCGGCGGCCGCCGAAGCCGGAGCGCATGATTGCGTTGCTGACGGGTTTGCGGACCAGGAATTTCTTCGCGCTCTTTCCGGTCTCGTCATAGTAATCGACGATGGAGTCGTCGGGGGCCTGGAAGCGATAGTATTTCTTGGTCTCGCCGCCGACGGTAAGGGCGGCGTACAGCACTTCGTTCTTTTCGTTGACGAGCGGCGTTTCGTCTTCGCCTGCGAAGAACACTTCGAACGAGTCGCCGGCCTGAACCTTGCGCTGGAAATCCACATCGTAGGAGTAGATGCGAATCATGTCCTCGATGACGGTGGCCGGAACCTTGTTGCGCATCGCGGTCTCGTAGATGCTCTGGTAGAGCCGCACGCCGGTGCCGTCATCATCGTCGTCGTCATCGTTGGCATTGGCGGTTTCCGCCACGCTGTTGAAGCTCTGCACATCGACGGCGACGTATTTTCCGAGATCCGAAAGGGCCGCGACCGCTTCGATGGTGGTGTCGTTGGCGACGATAACGCGGACCGGCTGTTGGCGCTGAAGGCCCGGACCCGTGCCGGCCATCATGATGCGCAGCTTCTGGCCTTCCTTCAGGCCGCCGTCGCGGCCGCGCGCGCCGAGATTGTTGGCAATCGCAAGAGCTTCGCCCGGCGAAGCGCCCATGTCGCGCAGGATCGACTGGACGGTGTCGCCCTTCTTGACGATGTGGATTTTTTCACTGGATGGATTGCCGCCGGTGATCTGATCCTTGGTCTTCGGCAGCAGGGTGACGTTTTCCGGCACCACGCGAGTCTCGAATCCGGCGTACGGATCGGGCGTGCCTTCCGCGGCATAGGCCATCTTGAGATCGGCCGGGTTGCTGGACGCGTATTTGACGGCGCTGTTGCCACGCCAGTTCGATGCATCGCGCACCCGCAAGAGCACTTCGTCGATCGCGACATTGGCCGCGATCTTGGCGCGCGGCAGCACCGAAGCCAAATCGCGCGTCACAAACGAGACCTCGGCGTCCGGCTCGGCGGCATTGGGATTCTGCGAATCGTCGCCCTCGGCGGGTGATGCGGTGCCGACGTCGGTCAGCATGCGCTGCGCGTTAAAGGGCGGGACTTTTGAAGAGAGATCGCTGGTTGTCAGCGACAGATTGCCGGCGATCCGGACAAACGGGCGGACACGCATTACGTCGCGGCCGCCGGCGCGGGCAACGGTGGAGACGCGAATGACCTGACGCGCCGCTGCCGATTCGCTTGGTGGCGGAAGGCGATCGCTCTTGCGCGCGGCTGCGGCCTTGTCATTGGCGCCAAATGCCCCGCGCAAAGCGCCTTCGACACGTTCAGGGACTTTGGCAAATGTCATTTCGCCGTCGAGCGACGCAAAAACGGCGCCGCCGATCAGAGCTGCGCCGCACAGACCTGTGAGAATCGTACCGCTGAACCACTGCACGGAGACCCGGCGGCGGTCGATGACCGCAGCTTCCGAACCGTCCACTGACAGCGGGGGCTCATGACCGAGATCGATGATCCCGGCACGCCCATAGTGTCCCCCGCGTGACGTCCCGTGGTTCAAAACCGATATCCCCCAAGACTTCTCCCAGAAGTCTTCTCTTGTTCTTCAGGTTTCCGCACTCAACGAACGGCCAGTTTGTCTTCGGTCTGGCTTATCGCGCCCCAGGTGGGGTGGCGTCGAGCCATAAGCACCCTGACTGTCTCACTGTCACCGATATTCGCCGTGCGCCAAAGTGCTGGCGAGATCGCCGAACCTCAATACCGTGCAACTCGTCGATGTTTTCGACCCCAAGTTAAACGACGATCCCAAGTCATCGCCGAATCTTCGAACCGGCCGCGCCAAAACTATACTTGTATTCGCCCGGCCGGGGCACATTTCCTGTGCAGGACGTCGCAGGAATGTGGCTCTAGTACGGCGGGAAGGCCTGATAAATCAGGGCTTCTCGGCGTTTCGATTTTCTTGGGTGCGATGCGACGATTTTTTGACATGGGCGTTGACAAGCTTCGATGGCAGGGCCTATAACCCGACCACTGAGCGCGGCGGCGCCGGGACCTAACGGTCCAGGCAAGCTTCCGCGCCTGTTAAGCTCCTCTCCTAGACGAGTGAACAAACAGCCGATAGTTGTCGGTTGTCATTCGGCGTCGGGTGAGGTTGCAGGGTTCTCTTTAAGTAGAGACCCAGAGATTTTCGCTCAGCCATGAGCGAGTGAGACCTTCGGGTTTCGGGCTGTTTGACAAGTAAAGATGAAGAAAGAGAAACGTGGACGGCGGAGTCCTTGCGGGTCTCGATCACGAGAAAGCTTCGGCTTTCAAAGGGTTGGGGCCGGACGAAAGACTTCGGCGGTA
>Ga0315336_1000704_pt1 | contig 81991 bp, 77 predicted proteins | sample ASW5metaG_FD_204512 | JGI IMG/M metagenome (GOLD analysis project Ga0315336, IMG submission 204512) | Ammonia-oxidizing marine archaeal communities from Monterey Bay, California, United States - ASW #5 | ecosystem: Environmental > Aquatic > Marine > Intertidal zone | place: USA: California... | reverse complement strand
GAGACTGGGGATGCACTTGTAGTGGATCCTCTGGATTCAGAGGCTGTTCTTGCCGCCGCAGGACGCAACGGCTGGCGCATTACCCAGATCGTCAATACACACGAACATGGCGATCACACCGCAGGAAACGCTGCGGTCGTCTCTGCTACTGGGGCACGGGTGCTGGCCCACTCCGAGAACCTGGGACGGATACCCGGCGTTGACGTAGGGCTCAAGGATCGTGACGAAGTGACTGTTGGCAAATCGGTGCGGTTTCGAGTGCTGGACACACCAGGCCATACCCTCGCCCACGTTTGTCTGTTTTCAGGCGGCGACATGCCGGTATTGTTTTGCGGAGACACCATGTTCAACGCCGGGGCCGGAAATTGCCATATGGGTGGCCAACCCCTTCAACTTTTCAAAACGTTTTCGGACATCCTGGTTGCCCTGCCTGCCGCGACCCGCATCTATCCAGGGCACGAATATTTGTCCCGCAATTTGGCATTTACCATGGATCGCGAACCGTCAAACGCATATGCGGCGATGCTTTTAGAGGAGGCGAAGTCCCGTGATCCGGCCCACGCCCCGATTATGACAATTGCGCAGGAAAGTAGAATCAACACGTTCTTCCGTCTCGAAGAGACTGAAATCGTGGATGGGCTGAGTAAATCGGTGCCGGGGTTTCCCGAATCTCCGGTGCCGAGCGATGTATTTCTTGCCCTAAGGAAACTTCGTGATAGCTGGTGATAAGAGCCTTGCAATCCCGGGGGTAGGTTACCCTAACAACCGATTGGGCTTCGGTGCTGAAACACCGTTCGCCACCTGCACTCTGTCCCCTAATCGCGGCTACTCGACCTCGCCAAGGTCGGCGCCGGACCCTCCAACAGTCTTGGCAAGCGCGAACACGCGTTGGCGAACTTCTGGGTCGGCAATGACCCCGCCCTATCCGGATGCGTTGAAGCAGTGTTACGAAACTTTGCCGCAAGGAGCATCAGCGTCCTTCCCCACATCCCCTGACTATCTCCCCCGCCGGTCAAATGGGTCTATCGAAAATCCTTAAACATTATCTTGCGTTCGGCCATCTGCTCAATCTGACCATTCCCTACCCACAACAGGATGTGAATTTGCACCAGGTTTCAGTCACATCCGGAGACTAATCGCGGCCGAGACGTTCTTCGAAATCCAACTGAATGGCACGCAGCTCCTCAATCGCCGCGCGGATGTCCGAGCTATCAATTATGTTGACCTCCACCCGTTTGCCGGCGTGGTAAAGCCAATGCCGTTGTTCGATGTGGTCGCGGGAATGAAAATCCTGGACCTGGTAAACTTGCACCGGTCGAGCAAATCCCTTGGGCATAATTTGATCGGCTTCACGGCAATTCACCTGCTCGCCCACCAGGCTATGTGTTGCCTCATCAATCAAAATGGTGTCTGGCTCAGCCATGGCCTGTAAACGGGCCGCCAGATTAACGGGGCTGCCCAGGACAGTGTAATCTAGCCGCTGCTCCGATCCGAAATTACCAACAGTACAATAACCGGTGGTTATGCCCATGCGTACATGCAGTCCCCTGGATACACCTTGCTTTTGCCAATATTTTTGCAGTTCACTGACCCGCAACTGCATTCGGATGGCCATTTCCAGACATTTCAGGGCGTCCTCAATTTCACCGTCGCTATCAGGATCGCCGAAAAAGATCAGAACAGCATCGCCAATAAACTTATCGATGGTACCGCCGCACTCCAACGCGATGGAAGCCATTTCCGAGAGGTAGGAGTTGATCACCATAGCAAGGCGTTCTGGCTCCAGGGTATCGCTGAGATCGGTGAACTGTACAATGTCGGAGAAAAACACGGTCAGGTTTTTCCGGGCATGTGCCTTGCTCTGTCCCGGCGCCTCAGAAAATATGCTTTGATAGATTTGCGGAGACAGATACTTCGCTAACTTCGTCGCTAGGTCCTCAAGCTGCCGACTCTTCTCTTCGATAATCTCGCGGTCCCGCAATTTCTCCTCAAGTAACGCCTCTCGCTCTTTCTTCAACTTCCATTCCGCTGTTCGATCGACGAATTGACCTTGAACCCCGTTGAGATAGGAAAAGTCCTCGTCCCTGGTGCGTGTAGACAGCAAGGAGTAAACGTGTTCGTCACCATTGACGGTGATGTGGACTTCCGGGATCAGAACTGATCCCTTCTCCGAAATATCGTTGACGAATTCTTCAATCTGTCCGCCAGGCACACCTAGCTGCTCTAACACGTGGGGCAAATAAACATTCGTCACATTGCCCAGAACAGGGAAGAAGCTCTCGAAATTGCCGTTGACCTTTTGCACTTCCAGGGCATCATTCGCGAAATATGCGGCCGTGATGGCGTTTCGAAAATTGAAGAAGCTAAGATCGAGGATATTGTGTTGGTTGAAAAATCCTTCAATCTTCATGATGTCCTATCCACATGGCATGATTCAATGGCCTTGGTCTCTATGCCATTGCGCCCGTTTCCCTACAATCGCACCCCAGGTTGTTACACAGTAGGGTACGCAATAGGTCAAAGCTACTTTCACCATCGACCGCGCCCTCGACAAGTTGGAAAACGGAGCGGAAAATAGAACGGTGATAGAACATTCGGCGGTCCAAAAGCACCGGAACTCCTGACACGGTTTCACAGGAATTACACACTCCCATGTCTTGGGCGGTCTGCGAAAACCCTTAAGTCGTTGAAAAGATTGGTGCCCCTGGCCGGACTCGAACCAGCACGGGCCGAAGCCCAACAGATTTTGAATCTGTCGTGTCTACCAATTTCACCACAGGGGCACGTGGAATTCACAAGTGCCGCGCATCATAGTCACGAAGGGTGTTCGGTCAACTTGGCCATTGGTTGAAAGCCCCTTGGCTGGTATAGCCGTGGCTTCACGCCACACCCGGAAACCATAGAAATTTCGAACGCCCGTGCTGCGACGCCTTTTTGCCTGGACCATGGGATTGGCCGCTCACCGCCACGCGCGCTGGGCGCTGGCCGCGGTCTCGTTCGCCGAGAGCTCATTTTTTCCCGTGCCCCCCGACGTGGTTTTGGTGCCCATGGTTTTGGCCGATCGCACCCGCGCCTGGGTTTTGGCGACGATTTGCACGGTTGCCTCGGTGGCGGGCGGATTGGCGGGCTATGCCATCGGCGTGTTGGCGTTCGAAACCGTGGGCCATCCGATTTTGGAATTCTATGGGATGGTGGAAACCTATGAAGACTTCAGCGCGACCTTTAACGAATGGGGCTGGTTCATCATTTTCGCCGCCGGGCTGACGCCCTTGCCATACAAAGTGTTCACCATCACCAGCGGCGTCACCGGCTTTGCGTTGCCCGTGTTTATTGCAGGCTCCGTCATTTCCCGAGGCATTCGCTTTTTTGCCGAGGCCGCGTTGCTGCGGATTTTTGGCGAGCCCATCCGCGCATTCATCGAACGCTACATGGGGGGACTGACCATCGCCTTTGTCGTGGTGTTGCTTGGCGGCTTCGCGTTGGTGCGCTTCGTGTTGTAGGCTGGGGTATGCCCAAGCCCGCCACCCATCACCTGCCCGGTGACTTGTCGCCCCGCCAAATATTGGAGCGCGCGATCCGCGTCGACCATGCCGGTGAATTCGGCGCGGTACGAATCTATGCCGGGCAAATGGCCTTGATGAAAAACGGCCCGGCCAAGGACAAAATCCGAAAAATGGCCGAACAAGAAGCCCACCATCTGGAAACCTTCGAGGCGCTAATGACCGAGCGCCGAGTTCGACCCACGGTGTTGGCTCCGGTGTGGCATGTGGCGGGTTGGGCTTTGGGTGCGGCCACGGCGGCCATGGGCGAAAAAGCCGCGATGGCATGCACGGTGGCGGTGGAAGACGTTATCGACGAACACTATCGGGTCCAAGCAAAACAGCTCGAAGGCACCGAGCCCGAATTGTGCGCGACCATCGAAGAATTCCGCGTCGAAGAAATGGAACACAAACAGATGGCGCTGGACGAAGGCACCGAAGAAGCCCCGGGGTATTTGTTAATGCGTCTTGGTATCGGTGCTGGATCGCGCATGGCGATCTGGCTTTCAGAAAGAGTCTAAAAAGACTACGGCTCCAATTCGGAGTCCCAGTACAAAAAGTCGCGCCAGCTTTCGTGCAGATGGTTGGGCGGGAAGCCCTGGCCGTTGCGTTGCAGCTGTCGCACGGTCGGCTCATACGGTCGGTGGTGCGGGTGCATGCCGGCGTCGTTTTCAAGGCGCCCACCTTTGCGCAAATTACATGGGGCGCAGGCGGTGACCACGTTATCCCACAATGTGCGGCCGCCTTTGGAACGCGGCACTAGGTGATCGAAGGTCAGCTCCGATTGGCTGCCGCAATATTGGCAAACGAAAAAGTCGCGCAAAAAAACGTTGAATCGCGTGAACGCCGGGCGGCAGCTGGGCCGGATGTATTGTTTCAACGCGACGACGCTGGGCAGACGCATCGAAAAGCTTGGGGACCGCACCCGGCTTTCGTATTCCGAGACGATGTTGACGCGTTCCAGGAACACGGCCTTGACCGCATCCTGCCAGCGCCACACCGATAGGGGAAAATAACTCAGTGGCTGATAGTCGGCGTTCAGAACCAACGCCGGTCGATTCTCCGGGCCCACGGCACTCCCTCCGAGCTTGGCTGCTCATTGTGGCGCATTGTGGCGAGGGTGCCGCGGTTTGGCTAGCCCTCGACCGAAACCGGCGAGGCGAACATTGACCGCTCATCGCTGAATACAGTTGCCAAGAATTTTCCGCCCAGGGCTAGGCCGTCACCATTGATGCCGTGGCCCAATCCTGCCGCCACATGCCAGCGCACCGCGCCGGTCAACCGCGCCAAGGTGTCGAACATGGCGGTGACCGGAACCACCTGGTCCGCGTCACCATGACACAGCAATACGGGTGGCGGCATGGTACTGTTGACACGGGGTTTGGGGGGCTCCAATGTTGTGCCAGAGAACCCGACAATGCCTGCGCAATTCCGCTGCAAACCCGCTTCCATAGCCATTTTCGCCCCTTGGCTGAAGCCCACAAGCGCTACAGAGATTTCCGATAATGCAGCGGCCTCGCATTCCTCGGTGATGAACCGATCCAGGCCATCCAGAGCCGCGGCAATTTGGGGATCCTTGGCGGGATCGCCGGTTGTCGGGATCGGATACCACTGGCGGCCCATGTGTGGCTGGGAGCACGGATTTGGCGCGTGGGGGGCCACATAAGCCGCATCAGGGAGCACATCGGCCCATTGTTGTGCCAAGCCAATCAAGTCGTTGCCGTCGGCACCATAGCCGTGGAGGAAAATCACCAACTGCCGCGTTGTGCCCGACGCCGCCGCCGCCCTTGGACCGTCCAGCCTCACGCTCACGGCTCAGAACCCGCAGCCCCTGGCTCCAACCCTCGCAACAAATAGCTGCCCGCCGCTGCGCCGGCGAACCCGGCGATCACCCACGTCATTGGAACCTGGGTGCCGTCGGCCACCAGGGGGGCGACGAACGTGGCCAACGCGGCCAACCCCATCTGCAAGAAACCGATCAACGCCGATCCGGTGCCGGCGATTTCCGGGTGAACGCTGATGGCTCCGGCGAACCCATTCGGTACCACCAGGCCCATGCCGAACATCATCAACGTCAGCGGCCCGATGATCGCCCCGGCCGACATGGGGGCGCCATAGGCCAAGCCCACCAGCAGGGCCCCTGCCCCCAACACCGGCACCAGGCCTAAGCGAACCATGGGATCGATACCCCATTTCAGGGTCATTTTTGATGTCACATAAGTGCCCGCCGCGAACCCCCCAACGGTTACCGCGGAAAACCATGCATACCCTGTGGGCGAATAGCCCATCAGATTGATAAACAAAAACGGCCCCTCGGCCAGGAACGCGAACATGGCCCCGAACACAAAGCCGGTGACCAAGCCATAAGACCAAAACGCCGGAGATTTGAGCAGCACCCAATAGTTTCCGGCCAACTCGCGCACCCCGGCCCCGGTCTGCAGTTGGGTGTTGGTCTCCTCCAGATGCGCCCAGGCCATGTAGGCGATGAACGCACCGAACGCCATCAGCAGGCCAAAATTTGCGCGCCATCCCACGGTTTGGTGGACAAACGCCCCCAACACAGGGGCTAACGCCGGAGAAATCGCCAGGGCCAGCCCCACCCAGGCCATGACCTGGGCGGCGCGGCTGCGGTCAAAGCGATCGCGGACAATAGCCCGGCCAATCACCGGCCCGGCCATGGCGCCGATGGATTGCACTAAACGAGCGGCGATCAAGGCCTCGACTGTGGGGGCCAGCATGGCGGCGGCGCTGGCGGCGATATAGATGCCCAAACCCACCATCAACACCGGCTTGCGGCCAAAGCGGTCGCTCAAAGGCCCGACGACCAGTTGTGAGACCGCCGCTCCCAGCATGTAGACGGTGACAGTCATCTGCACCACCGAAGGCTCGGTGGCGAACACCTCTACCAACGCAGGCATGGACGGCAGATAGATGCTGATGGAGATTTGCGCCACGGCCACCAACACGGTGACGAACGCGACGATCTGTCCGTCGGAAAGCTTCATTGCGAATTTGGGTTTCTGGTTTGGTAGAGCTGGTTATTACAATGACGATCAGAGTCGCGTGCCCTCAGCGGGCACGATCTGCTCTAGATCGCCATATAAGGCGTACACCCCATAGAGGCAAGGCACGGTGGTGTGTTCGGCCCCGGTTGCGCCGCAACCTATTTCCAGTTGGGCACGGTGCGCTCGTCGACCTCTAATCCCAAACTTTTGGCTTGGGCGATCCCGCGCTCCATTCCGGCGGAAATGCCTAGATCGGTATAGACCGCCACAGAACTGACCTACTCGTACCAGGAAAAGGCCAGGTCAAAGGCTTGCTTGCGCTGGCCCACCGCCATGTCGTCCAGAACTTGGGTGAACAACAAATGGGCCATGGACGGCGATTCCCCTCGGCCGATGGATTCCAGTATCGCCGCCGAGCACGCCGCCCGCACCAATGGCCTCGGCATCTGGGAACCAGACCGACCGAACTGATCCGAGAGCCGCCGCCCCAAGAGTACGGACGGCGACGGCGTGACGATCACGTACACAACTAGCGCGAAAAAGCCTCTCAGGGTTCTGGACACTAAGATCGCGAACCGCATCCGCGCTAAGATCCGCCAGTTAGAAACCGATCCCCGCAGCACGGATGTAGTCAAGCTCACGGGCCGCCGGGAATTCCGGCTCCGGGTCGGCGCACTCCGAGTTCTTTTTGTCCGCGACGGCGATACCATCACCATCTTGGCCATCGCGCCCCGAATAAAGGCATACCGATGAGCACCACAGCACATTGCGCCACCACCTTTTCGGTCCACACAGAAACCGGCGAGGTCGAAATGGTCATCCTGCCCATGGCGGAATACGAGGCCCTGGTGGCCGCCGCTGAATTGGCCGAGGACGTTGCCGCAATCAACGCCACCGCCGGCGACGAATTGTGGCCGGCCGAAGTGGTCGATCGTCTGCTCGATGGCGACAACCCCGTGCGCGTGTACCGCGAACACCGCAAACTGACCCAGGCCGCCTTGGCCGAGGCAGCGGATCTCCACCAAGCTGCAATCAGCCAAATCGAAAATGGCGAGCGCGCCGGCACCATCGATGCTCTGCAACGCTTGGCCAAAGCCCTTGGCGTGGATCTCGAGGACCTTACCCCCGCGCCGCAATTTAATCGTACGTGCAATCTCCAGGCGTTTGGGAGGGAAGTTTCCGACCAAACCCCCTGGGCCCTGCGCCCCTAGCGGAGTACCATCGGCGGAAGTTTTTTCATGCAACAAGTGAGTACCTCGGTTTATGAAATCTGTTGTGGGAGTTCTGGTTGTTGTTGCCTTGATTTTGACGTTGCTGGTGCTGCTGTCCGGGGTGTTGAGCATGTTGAAGGGCAGCGAGTTCAACAAGAAGTACAGCAACGTGTTGATGCGGGCGCGGGTTGGGTCACAGGCCGTGACCATCCTGTTGATAGTGCTGTATTTCTTTATCGATTAAATTTCGGCGGCAGCAGAATTAGTCCGAGTGCAGATCGTGTTGCATCTTTGCGACGCGTGAATCTGAACGGGGAACGAAAAAAACCACATGGTCCATCTGAACAAAATCTACACAAAAGCTGGCGACGGCGGCGAGACTTCGTTGAGCGATGGCACCCGGGTGGCCAAGCATGACCGACGAGTGGCGTCCTATGGTGCGGTGGACGAAACCAATGCCGCCGTGGGTCTGGCCCGCCAGCACACCAGCGAATTGCCGGACTACGACGCCATGCTGGGGCGCATCCAAGATGACCTGTTTGATCTGGGGGCCGATTTGGCGCGGCCGGGGACGGACTTTGAGTCCGGGGAAGTCTTGCGCGTGACCGTGGCCCAGGTCACACGTTTGGAGTCCGAAATCGATGCCATGAATGCCGATTTGAAGCCGTTAGACTCGTTCACGTTGCCTAGTGGTGAGCCGGCGGCGGCGTATCTGCATCTGGCCCGCACCGTTTCGCGGCGGGCAGAGCGCGCGATCACCGAACTGGCGGAATACGAGCCGGTAAATCCGGCGGCGGTGCAATACATCAACCGGGTGTCGGACCATTTCTTTGTCATGAGCCGGGCCATCAATGCCCCCGGCAAGCGCGACGTTTTGTGGCGGCCCGGGGCGAACCGTTAGGGCTCTGTCCTACGGTTCGCGGTAGGCACAGGTGCACTTGTACCGCACGAAACTAGGTCCGCTTGGACCGAAAAATCAGTGAGCCTTTAGGGTTCCCTATAGGCGAACGGCAAACCCGCCCGCCTTAGCGTGATGACGTCGCGCTCTAGATTCAGCGGGTTCATGTAAATCGATTCTCGGCTTTCCGTGGCCACGGTGTAGTCAGGGACTAGGCGCAGTAATTCGGCCAGGTGTTGCCGGGCGGAGTCCACATCATCCGCCAGCACATAGGTCAGAGCCAATTCCCGGTGCAGCACGGCGGCATCCGGCGCTCGTTCCAAAGCCGCCAGCAGCACAACGATGGCTTCTTCGTAGCGACCGGTAAGCTGATAGTTCTGGCCCAGCACATGTTGATAAGTCCACGGGTAATTGGGATTGATGCGCATTGCACGCTCGATCATCTCCAGGGCTTCTTGGCTGGTGCGAATGCCAAAGCTGTACAGGCGCGACAAATACGCCAGATTGTCCGCGTCGTTGGGGGCGGCGGCCACCGCCCGCTGGGCCAAATCCAACGCCAGATAGCGCGGCGAGATCGATTCCACGCCGGGGCGAAACATGGTGCTCCGCAGCATTTGCAGGCGGCTTTGCAGGGCCAGACCCCGGGGGTTGTTGGGGGCTTGTTCAAGAGCCGGGCGCACCAAGGCCTCGGTCTCTGGCAAAATGTCGCCGGTGAGATCACCGTCGAACCCCTGGGCGGCGAAGTACTGGGTAAATCCCAGCTCGATAGTGGCGGCGGCAAACGCCGAATCTATTTCTAAGACTTCCCTAAACAGCGCTCCGGCCTGGGCGTTGGCGGCGGGTGTTGCCTGGGTCATCAAATCCCGACCACGGAGGTAGAGGGCAAAGGCTTCGCCATCAACCGGGTGAGGCGGGACGACGGCGATGGCGGGTGCTGGTTCGGCGTCGGGCGGAGCGCCAGCGGGTTGGTCCGGATCGAGGGCGGGTAATTCCGGTGATAGCAGCACGGCCACAAGGTCATTTACCAGGGCGGAAATCCCCAGGGGCTGCAAGGCATGTCTCCCCTGCCACACCACCTGGCCAGTGAGCGCGTCCACCAAGCGCCCATGTAACTCCATCGGTGTTTGGTCCGGGTGATTGGTGCCCAAAAACACGAACCGCACACCCAAGGCTTCGGCTATCTCCGCCGCGGTGTTGGCGCTGGTCAGGCCCGGCGCAGCGCTGGGGTTCATGACAAACAGGGATGGGTTAGCACCCAACTGCCGGGCAAGCTCCGCCGCCATGCCCTGGGAGGCATGATCGGGCAGGGCCTGGCCCTCGGCAACCGCGAATTGCACCACCGAGAGGGAAGGCAGATCGGGCAAAGGCAGCGCCATATTTTCGCGGTTAGCCACCTCAAATTTCTCGATCACCGGCTCGCCACCCAGGACAAACCAAAGCCCGCAACCGATGACCAACACCAGCGCGGCGCCCACGACCGGGATCATGCGGGATCGCGGCGGCGGCTGGTTGGGGTCGGCATCAAAATCGGCGCGCAAGGCCTCACCGGCAATGACGAACACCAGTGGCACCGCGTCGGCCACCAGCCCGTGGATTTGGACGGTGATCCAAAAATCGCCAGCCTGTGCGGCGGCCAGCAGAGCCTTGGCCTTTTCCACCGCCTCACCGGATTGGCCGTCCGCTCCGACCATTCCAAGGGCGACGGCCATGGCCCGTGGTGTGGCCTGAGATCGCCGCCAGGCCACGGCGCATTCCACAGCAGCAACAGCCGAGGAAAAGTGGGCGATGACCCCGGGGCCCGCCAAGACAGCTGACCCTCCGGCGGCCACGGCGGCGGCCATAAGCCCGGATTCGGCGGCATCGGTGACCAAGATCACCCCAAGTCCGCCTCGATCTGCCTGGGAATTCACCATTTTCTGGGGCCCTCGCACCGCGCTGTCGTTTGGAAACTGGCCATATTTATAATGCATAGTGGCCCATTCACCGCAGCGGGACAGGTCAAATGTGTTCCAGCACCATCGTTGTGCAACAAATTGCCGGGATAACCACGCTGCTGACGTTGGCTGCGGTGACGGTGCAAGCTCAGGCAGTGCGGTTCAATGACCCATTGCCGAAAGCCACTCTGCACATGGGCGCGCATTTTGAATTCCTGGAATCTCAGCGCCGCGGCCGAATCCTGAACGATTACGAAACCGCGTGGGGACGGTTCCAAGCTAGCACCTATGTATTGGGAATCTTGGATGATCTGGCCGACCGCTTGGCGGCCCAGGCAGAATCGGAAGTCGTGGGAAATCGCGCTCGGGACGGATCCATCCCGCCACGACTGGCTGACGCCCAAAGCCAACCGTTGGTCAAAACCATTCGCGCCTTGCGTGGCGGCACCTCGCCCGTCCCCGATGTGGACCCGGTGGAGACACTAGCCAAATCGGTGTTCTTCATCGGTCTACCTGCGAATGAAGAACACCGGATCGCCGCCAAAATGCGCCCGCAAACCATTCCCGATTATCAATTTATTCCGGCTTCCGACCCCCAGGGACAGTCGATGTTTGTCATCGCCCGTGGCATTGTTCAGGGATCGCAACCAGACCAGGGCAGAGATGGCCCGGTCGAACTATGGGGTCCCGGTGATATTTTTGGAAACACGTCGACCATTGGCCGAGATGCCACCGCCACCCATAACCGCGCCATGTCCCCGTGCTTTATTTTCAGATTGCGGGTCCGCGACCTTGAAGGACTTTGGTCCACCTGCCCCACTCTTACCACCATCCTGGATGTGGCCAAGGCCGCTTAATCTCCCGGCAATTCCTCCGAGGAAAAATTCGTGAGGATTCTTGTGCCGGTCAAGCGTGTGGCCGATCCCAACGTGCGCATTGGCGTGGCAGCGGTTGGCTCCGGCGTCGATCTGACCAACGTGCGCATGGCCATGAACCCGTTCGACGAAATCGCTGTGGAAGAAGCCGTGCGCATGCGTGAAAGCGGCACGGCGACGCAAGTCATTGCCGTCAGCATCGGCGGACCGAAATGCGTGGATACGTTGCGCAGCGCCCTGGCCACCGGCGTTGATCGGGCTCTGCACATCACCACCGACGCCGACCTGGAACCCCTGGCCGTTGCATCGATCCTGACCCCACTGGCCAATGAATTGGCCCCTGACCTGATCCTGATGGGCAAGCAAGCGGTAGACGGCGACAACGGTCAAACCGGACAAATGCTGGCGGCAAAACTTGGCTGGCCCCAGGCGACCTTTGCCTCAAAGATTGAAGCCTCTGATGGCATCCTTACCGTCACCCGGGAAGTGGATCAGGGCCTGGAGACAATCGAAGTCGATCTGCCCTGTGTTGTCACCGCCGACCTGCGATTGAACACCCCCGGGTTTGCGGCCATTAGCGCCATCCTGAAAGCCAAGAAAGCGCCCATCGAAGAGCGGGCCGCAGAGGATCTCGGCATGCAACTCTCCCCCAGACTGCGCACGCTTGTCGTGGGTGAGCCGCCCCAGGATCGCGCCAACATCAAAGTAGCCAGTGTCCGCGAACTGCTAGAGGCTTTGGCTACCCACGGGCTTTTGCCATGACGGTTCTGGTAATCGCCGAGCACGACAACAGCGTTGTGGCTGACGCGACGCTCCGCGCTGTCACCGCCGCCGAGCAGTTGGGTGGGGATGTGACGGTGTTGGTCGCGGGACAGGTATGCGCCGACGCAGCAAATGCCGCCGCCCGCAGATCCGGAGTGAACCAGGTACTGTGCGCCGATGGTCCATCCCTTGGAGCGTTCTTGGCGGAACCCTTGGCCGAGTTGGTGGCGGCGATGGTTGCCGGGCACCTCCAATCCAGGACCGCAACCTTCGAGGCCATCATCTGCGCCGCCAATTCATTTGGCAAAAACTTGCTGCCACGGATCGCAGGGTTGATGGACTTGGCCATGGTGTCTGATGTCATCGCCATTAAATCCGCAAATACATTTGTGCGGCCCATTTATGCGGGCAATGCCGAGGCCACGGTGGAATGCATGGAACCCATCAAATTGATCAGCGTGCGGCCCACGGTGTTCGATCCGGCACCCGAGGACGGTGGGGCCGCAGAAGTCGTTCCCATCGATGCACCGCCACACTGGACTCGCACCCGACTGGTGCAGCGCGCCGAACAAGGCAGCGCCCGCCCGGATTTGTCGTCGGCGAAAATCGTTCTTTCCGGCGGTCGGGGCATGCAATCCAAAGAAAACTTTGTCATTCTGGACCGTGTCGCCAACCGGCTGGAGGCGGCAGTGGGGGGAACCCGCGCCGCGGTGGATGCCGGGTTCCTGCCCAACGAAGTGCAGGTGGGGCAAACCGGCAAAGTGGTCGCCCCGGATTTGTACATGGCGTTCGGTATATCTGGGGCCATCCAACACTTGGCAGGGATCAAGGACAGCAAAGTGATTGTCGCCATCAACACCGACGAAAACGCGCCGATCATGGCGGCGGCGGACTATTGCCTGGTGGCGGACGCCGCTGCGGTTTTGGTGGATTTAGAGGCGGCGTTAGGGGAATTTGGGAGAAACGACCCATGACCGACCCAATCCAATCCATCGGTATAATCGGTGCCGGCCAGATGGGCAACGGGGTCGCCCGGGTATCCGCAGTGGCGGGCTACGATGTGGTGGTTCAAGACATCGACCCCGACACCCTGGCGCGAGCCATGCAGAACATCAAAGCGGGCTTGGGTCGCCAAGCCAAATCTGGACGCATCTCGGGGGCGGAGGCCGCAGCAGCGTTAGCACGTATTCGCGGCTCAAGTGATTTGGCCGATATGTCCAATTGCGATTTGGTCATCGAAAGCGCCCCAGAAGACGAAGAAATCAAACGGCAAATTTTCGAAGACCTGAAATCGGTTCTGAAACCCCTTGCCTTGATCGCCACCAACACGTCCTCCATTTCCATCACTCGATTGGCCACCGCAAGCGACCGCCCGAGCAAATTCATCGGCGTGCATTTTATGAACCCTGTGACGGCGATGGCATTGGTGGAGGTCATCCCCGGTGTGGCCACGGAACAGGCGACAACGGACGCCGTGGCCGGGGTGGTCGAACGATTGGGCAAGACTGCGGTCATGGCCCAGGATTTCCCCGGCTTCATGGTCAACCGCATTTTGGCCCCCATGCTGAACGAAGCGATCTATGCCCTGCACGAAGGGGTCGGCACAGTGGAAGCCATCGACAGCGCTCTTGTTCTGGGTGCCCACCACCCCATGGGGCCGCTGGCACTGGCCGATTTCATCGGCTTGGACATCTGCCTAGCCAACATGACGGTGTTGTACGAGGGCCTGGCCGACCAGAAATACCGGCCCTGTCCATTATTGGTGAAGTATGTGGAAGCTGGGTGGCTTGGCCGCAAATCCGGCCGCGGCTTTTACGACTATTCCACCGACCCCCCCACGCCCAGCCGCTGAGAGCAGATCGTGGCGCTGAAGGCACAACGATCTGCTCTAGTTGGCGGCAGTGAAGTGTTCGAAAAACGTAATAGCTTCGGGGGCATCCCATTCGGCGGGGCCGATCATGCGAGCGACAATGTTGCCGGCGGGGTCAAGCAGCACAGTGACGGGCAGGCCGCCCACAGCAAATGTGCGGGACGACGCCCCGGTTTCGTCGATATAGATATCTAAATCGACCAACTCAAATTCCGCGAAAAAATCTTTCACGTCGTCCAGCCCGGCGCGGTCTTCGGACAATGCCAGCACGTAAAAATTGTTACCACCCATTTGGGCTTGAAGCCGATCCAGAGACGGCATTTCGCGCTTACAGGGGCCGCACCATGTGGCCCAGAAATTCAGCAAAACGTATTGGCCACGAAAATCGGTGAGGTCCAAATCCCTGTTGTCTCTGTCCTGGAAGCCGATTTCCGTCGCGGCCTGGGGGGCGTCGTAGAGAATAAAGTTCTGGACCTGCCCCGTGACCAACGGGTAAGCCGCTTCTATCAGGGCATTGGGCGTTGGTGTCCCGACCTGGCGGCCTGAAATCAGAACAGACGCCAGGCCAGCAATAATGACGCCAGCGATGATGGCGGTTGTTGCTACTCCGCGCATCGGTGATGCGCCCGTGATTGTGGATGGTTCCGTAGCCATGCAACCTCTAAAACTAACTGTACTGTCCGTTCATCAAACCATGGCGTCCTGGGAAGCCCGGCAATGACCGAAAAGAAACCCTCGAATTCCGCTGCCACGAACCCATTGTGGGGTGGCCGCTTTGCCTATGGACCCGGCGCGTTGATGGAGCAAATGAATGCCTCCATCGACTTCGACAAAGCCTTGTATACCCAGGACATCGCCGGATCGCGGGCGCACTGTACCATGCTAGGCAGTGTTGGAATCCTTTCAGACGATGACTGTAACACGATCTTGAAAGGACTTGATGCCATCGAAGCGGAGATCGACTCCGGGGATTTCGTGTTTTCCCCAGCATTGGAAGACATCCACATGCACATCGAATTCCGGCTGATCGAATTGGTCGGAGACCCAGGCGGTAGGCTGCATACAGCCCGGTCGCGCAACGACCAAGTGGCCACGGATTTTCGCCTGTGGGTGCGGGACGCCATCGACCGGTTGGACCCCTCGCTGCGGGCGCTGCAATCGTCGCTGATCGACCAAGCAGAGGCCGAAGCGGCGACGGTTCTGCCCGGCTTGACCCATCTACAACCTGCGCAACCCGTGACCTTTGGCCACCATCTGTTGGCGTATGTGGAAATGCTGGGCCGGGATCGCGGGCGGTTTGCCGATTGCCGAGGGCGGCTGAACCAAAGCCCGCTGGGGGCTGCGGCCTTGGCGGGCACGTCGTTTCCCATCGACCCCGCCATGACGGCAAAAGCTTTGGGCTTTGATGCGCCGATGGTCAACTCCATGGATGCGGTGTCATCACGGGATTTCGCCATCGAGTTTTTGGCCTCTGCGGCCATCACTGCCACGCATTTATCTCGGCTGGCGGAAGAATTGATCATGTGGGCAAGCCCACGGTTCGGTTTTGTCACCGTGGCAGACGCCTTTTCCACCGGGTCGTCGATCATGCCCCAAAAGCGCAACCCTGACGCGGCGGAACTAGTGCGCGGCAAGGCCGGGCGAATCATCGGCGCGCTGAACGGATTGTTGATCGTGCTGAAAGGTCTGCCGCTGGCCTATTCCAAAGACCTTCAAGAAGACAAAGAGCCGGTGTTCGCAGCGGCGCAACAGCTTGATTTGTGCGTTGCCGCCATGACCGGAATGATTGGCGGCATGACGGTGAACGCCGACGCCATGCGGGCGGCCTGCGACGACGGGTTTTTGACGGCCACCGATCTGGCTGACTGGTTGGTGCGCACATTGAACATGCCGTTTCGCAATGCCCACTCCGTCACCGGGCAGGTGGTGAAAATGGCGGAGGCCCGCGGCTGTGAGCTTACCGATCTGTCGTTGGCGGATTTACAAACCATCGAACCCCGGATCACCGACGATGTGTTCTCGGTGCTGGGGATTGAGCAGTCCGTAGCGTCGCGGTCGAGCCTCGGCGGCACAGCCCCGGATCGAGTGCGGGCGGCGGCCGCTTTGGCCCGCAAAAGACTATGACCGGGGCTAGAGCGTTGATCATCGCCTTGATGACTGTCGCTGTGCTGGTGTCTGGGTGCGGGCGCAAAGGGGATTTGGAGCCTCCTCAATTGGCGCTGATCGAGGCCCGATAGATGGATCATTTCCTGTATCGCGACGGTGCGCTGTACGCCGAAGATGTAGCGGTGAGCGAAATCGCTGAATCTGTTGGTACGCCGTTTTATTGCTATTCCACCGCCACCTTGGAGCGCCATTACCGGGCGTTCGAAAGCGCCTTGAATGAGGTGCCGTCGACCATTTGCTTTGCCGTGAAAGCAAATTCCAATGGGGCGGTGTTACGGTGCTTGGGCGATTTGGGATCCGGCGCCGACGTGGTGTCCGAAGGCGAATTACGCCAGGCGCTGGCGGCCGGGATCGACCCCGGCAAAATCGTCTTTTCGGGGGTCGGCAAAACCCCTAACGAAATGGCCTTCGCACTCGACCCTAAAGTTGGCCAATTCAATGTGGAGTCGCGCTCTGAATTGCAGGCGCTTGATGCCGTCGCCCTGGAAAAGGGCGTGCGCGCACCCATCGCCATTCGCATCAACCCGGATGTGGACGCAGGCACCCATGACAAAATTTCCACCGGCCGGGCCCACGACAAATTCGGAATTGCTTGGGGCCCAGCCCGGGGCGTGTACCACGAAGCTGCCGACATGAATGGCATCGATGTAGTTGGTGTTGCGGTGCACATCGGCTCGCAAATCATCGAGCTGGGGCCGTTCGAGGCTGCCTTCACCGCGGTGGCCTTGGCGGTGGCCGACCTGCGCGCAGATGGCCACGACATTCGCCGGATCGATCTGGGAGGTGGCTTAGGCGTGCCCTATTCCGGAGAAGCGCCACCCAGCCCGGAGGAATACGGCGATCTGGCAAAACGCATCGTCGGTGGCCTGGGATGCGAGCTGGTCATCGAGCCGGGCCGCGCCATCGCCGCCAATGCCGGCATTTTGGTCACCCAAGTGGTGCATCAGAAAACCGCTGACGGCCATCCCATTGTCGTGGTGGACGTGGGCATGAACGATTTCGCAAGGCCCGCCCTGTACGATGCTTTGCATCACATTGTGCCGGTGACCGAGGCCGATGATGAGGCCACGACTTCGGCGGACGTGGTTGGGCCGGTTTGCGAAACGTCGGATCGGTTCCGACTGAATTACCCGCTGGGGCCCGTGAACACAGGCGATTTACTGGCGATTTGCAGCGCCGGTGCCTATGGTTCGGTGATGGCATCGAACTATAATTCGCGGTTGTTGGTGCCCGAGGTCATGGTGAAGGGCGATGCGTTTGCGGTTGTCCGCCCCCGCCAAACCTATGATGATCTGCTGGAGCAAACAGTTTTGCCTCCATGGACGGAGGATTAGGTCGCAAACCGCAAAAGATGAGGAAGCTGAGCACGACGGTGACCACTGAAAGCCGCACACTCGCCCGCAAACTGCGCCTGACGGCGGCGGCGATGGTTTGGGAACGCCTGTGGCCCGCCTTGTGGCCTCTGACGGCGACCCTTGCCCTGTTCCTGGTGCTTGCAGTGTTCGACGTGTTTGGCTGGCTGCCCGGTTGGGTCCATGTGTTGGTCCTGGCCGGATTTGCCGGATCGGTGGCGTGGGCCGTGCGTTCAGCCATCGGCGAATTCCAGTGGCCCGAGGCCGAGGCCGCGCATCGCCGACTTGAACGCGGATCGGGCGTCGCCCACCGACCCCTGGAAACCTTGATCGACGAAATTTCCGGGGATCCAATTGCTGCCACGGAGTCCATGTGGTCGGCCCACAAAAATCGCGCTTGGGAGATGATTTCCAAACTGCGCGTGACCGCCCCCGTTGACGGGTTGGCCCGGCGCGACCCGCGTGGCATTCGGGCGGCATTGGGATTGCTGCTGCTGATCGGGTTCGTTTCCGCAAGCCCCACCTGGCAGGCCAGATTGGCCGGAGCCTTCACCCCCGATTTTTCGAGTGGAGCCGGGGACGGCACTGATTTTGTGGCGTGGATCACCCCACCCGATTACACCGGGGTTGCGCCCATCTTCCTGACCCAACCGGCTGGGGGAAATGCCGTTATCGTCGCCGATGCTCCGGTGATCCGCGCGCCGGCGGGCAGCACGTTCCATGCCCAGGTCAGTGGCAGTAAAACCCAACCCGCTTTGGGCCAAGACGACATGCGCATGGCGTTCGAGATGATCGATACCAAAAATTTCCAGATCGATCGGCTGCTGGAAACCAGTGGTGAGTTTGCGGTGATCCAGGGACGCAAAGAATTGGGCCGCTGGCAGCTCCAGTTGGTGCCCGACGGGGTGCCACAAATCAATTTCGTGGAAGACATCGCCGTCAACGACCGCGGCGCCATGGGCATCCAATACCGCGCCACCGACGATTACGGCCTGGCGGGCACCTGGATGCGCATCCGCCGCACCGACACTGAGGACGCGGAGCTTATTTTGGATTTACCCCTGGCCGGCGTGAGCCAACTGGCTGTGGATGGGGCGCGGGAATTCGACCTGACCCCCCACCCGTGGGGCGGCCTGCCGGTGGCGATCGCCTTGTTGGCCGCTGACGGCGCGGAACAGATCGGCGAATCCCGAGAAATCGAGATGCTGCTGCCCCAAAGGGAATTCCGCAATCCCGTTGCCCGTGCGGTCATCGAGCAACGGCGAGACTTGGCGTCGGACCCCGAAACCCGTGACCGGGTCGCGTTTGCCCTGGACGCCATCGCCGACGCCCGCGCCGAAGAAATCGAAGACTTCGGCATTTACCTGTCATTGCGATCGTCCATCAGCCGCCTGAAATTTGATGAGACCGAGGCCGCGGTGACCGAAGTCATCGATCAGCTGTGGAACACCGCGTTGGCGTTGGAAGACGGACAATTGGGGTTGGCGTTGCGCGACCTGCGCCAAGCGCAACAAGCGTTGCAGGAAGCCTTGGAGCATGGCGCGGACGACGCTGAAATCGAACGCCTGATGGACGAACTGCAAGAGGCTCTGAACGAATATTTGGAGGCATTGGCCGAGCAAGGCCTGCAGAACGCCGAGGGCGAACCGGGCGCACCAAACCCGGATGGCCGCCAAGTGGATCGTCAGTCCCTGAACGAAATGCTGGCCCAGGCGCGGGAGCTTAGCCGTCTGGGATCGCGCGAGGCGGCCCAGCAATTGTTGGCGGAGTTGCAAGGGATTTTGGAAAACCTGCGGGCAGGCAATGCCCCCCGGGAGGGCGACGGGGTGGCGGCTCAAACCATGCGCGAGCTGGGGGAATTGATGCAGGACCAACAGCAATTGTTGGACCGCACCTTCCAACAAGCCCAGCGTGGCGCTTTTGGTGACCCCAACCAAGCCCCGGCACCCGGTGAACAAGGCGAAGTCACCGAAGGTTTAGGCGCGTTGATGGAAGGCCTGGAAGAAATGCTGGGGGAAGGCCAATTGCCGGGAGCATTGGGCGAAGCCCAACAAGCCATGCGCGGGGCGGGTGAGGCTTTGGGCAATGGCGACCTGGGGGCAGCCGCCGACCTTCAGACCCGGGCATTGGATCGGCTACGCCAAGGTGCGGCGGAGTTGCTGGAACAATTCATCACTGCTGCTGGCCAACAACCCGGTGGCCAAAACGTCCAGCGTATTCCCCAACCCGCCATGGACCCCTTGGGCCGACCCCTGCCGGGCCTGGGCGCCGATACCAGCGACCGCATCCAGGTCCCCGACGAAGCTGACTTGCAGCGCGCCCGAGACATTTTGGAAGAGCTGTTCCGCCGGGCGGGCGAACGTACCCGTCCGCTGTTCGAACTGGACTACATCGACCGACTTCTGCGGCGGTTCTGAGAGCAGATCGTGGCCGGTGCGGCCATGGAATTTCGCGTGGGTCCGTAACCATGGCGACATCCAGCCCACCCTCATCGCCAAAAACTTTGACCTATTGGCAAACGGTGGGGTCGTCATCAACCACCAGCGCTTTCAGCTTTTTTCCTCTGTCGGTCATTTCTTGTTTGTCTTGGCCGATCGCGGTGTCGGAGCCTAGGGATTGCATACCTGCTAATCGTCTTCGATGAAGGTGACCAAAACGCCCCTGGCGCCTTCCGGTGGATTTGGAACTCGGGTGTTGAATTCAAGCACCTCCCCCGCCGACAATTCCACCGCCGGGAGATCAAAGGTCCAGGTAAATATTTCCACCGCCTCGCCATCAAGAATTGCGCCTCGCATCCGGGGAACGGCCTGTAACTCCTCGGTGACATTGATGATTTCACCGGTGATGACGATGACGGTTATATCACCTTCGATCACCTGGGACGGCGTCACTTCGTTCAGTTCCAACGCGTAAAGACGCCCCGGTGTCAGCCCTGCCAGTTCGTACAGCTTGGTCGAAGGTGGCCAAATTTTCATGACCGTGTCGCGCATGAACCAGCCACCGCCAATGACGACGCCTAAAAACGCCACAAGGCTAAACCAGCCGATCAGGGCACCAACATTCAGGTGGCGTTTCGCCCGACCCTTTGGCGCGGCCAGATTTGACGTGGCTTCGACCGTCACATCATCGATGCTGGGGACTTCGAAATCATCGTCAACGTCACCATCGCCCTCTAATTGGGGTTTGAGATGGGCATCGTCGCCAAAATCTGCGGCGTAGTCCTCGTCAAGAGGTTCCGGTTCTGTCTCGGGCTCCGGTTCTGGCTCCGGTTCTGGCTCGGGCTCGGGCTCGGGCTCCGGTTCGGGCTCGGGCTCCGGTTCGGGCTCGGGCTCCGGTTCTGGCTCGGGTGGTAGTGGCGGAGGTGCCGGAGCCGGTGTAGGTGCCGCTGTCACAGGCGCCGCAGCGGCCGGTGCGGCATCCACAGTTTGGGGCATGTCTGCGGGAGGGTGTTCGGTCCAGGTGTGCGCGCAATTGGCACAGCGAACCGTGCGACCGTTCGGCAACAGCAACGCCGGGTCAACAGAGTAGCGAGAATCACACGATGGGCAGGTTAGGATCATTCGATCAAATACACGCCTTGGGCCCAAACCTTATAGGTTGTCGGCACCTGGGAAGCAAGGTTGCCAGCGCCACTGGACACGGGCCTTTGGCCTATGCAATCCTTTGTTATTGCAACACGATTTTGCGTTTTCTGAAAGGTGGCTTGGCGTGGTGCGGTTTCAGGATGTAGCCATGGGCTACAGCGCCGATGACGAAGTGTTGCGGGGGATCAATTTCCACCTAAGGCCCGGATCCTTTCATTTTTTGACCGGCCCCAGCGGCGCCGGCAAAACCTCGTTATTGCGGCTGATGTATCTGGCGCACCGGGCGTCGGGCGGCGTGGTACGCATTTTTAACCGGGATATCGCCAAGACCAAGCGTTCGGTTTTGCCCGGTCTGCGACGACGCATCGGCGTGGTGTTTCAGGATTTTCGCCTGTTGGACCATTTGTCGGCCCGAGACAATGTGGCCTTGACCTTGCGCATTGGCCGGGTGCGGGAAGACACCATTCGCGACCACGTGACTGAACTGTTGGATTGGGTGGGCCTGGGGGGTCATCTGGACGCCAAGCCGCCAACGTTGTCCGATGGCGAAAAGCAGCGGGTGGCAATTGCGCGTGCTGTGATCGGCCGCCCCAATTTGCTGGTGGCGGACGAGCCCACAGGCAGCGTCGACGAATACCAGGGTGTGCGCATCATGCGGCTGTTCGAAGAGCTCAATCGCATCGGCACCACGGTGGTCGTCGCCACCCATGACCGGCGGCTGATCTCGCAGTTCGATTATCCGGTGATGGAGTTGGATCACGGCACCTTCGGCATCTCCGGCAACAAATAAATGTTCAGGCAGCATTTCGATTTGCCTCTGGGAGAAGACGGATCGGGCCGTTTCGTGCCCTGGATCGTCGCCGTGATGGTGTATTTGGCGACGCTATCGGTGGCGGCTGGCATGGCTGTGAATCGCTCGGTGGACAAATGGAATATCGGTCTGGAAGGCACCGTCACTGTGGAGATTGCTGCATCAAACGCGGCGGCTGAGGGCGCCGGAGAACGCATGGCCCGGGCACTGTCCCTGTTGCGGGAAACCACAGGGGTGCGGTCGGCGACCCCCATTCCCGACGACGAAATTGCCCGGCTGCTAGAGCCATGGCTGGGCCAGGGAGACATTCCCCTGACCCTCCCCATCCCGCAACTGATTGACGTGCGGTTGGTGGCCGGCACCAAGCTGAATTTGGACGCCCTGGCGACTTTGTTGGCGAACGCCGTTCCAGGCGCGCGCCTGGACGACCACCAATATTGGACCGAGCGGTTGTCAGATTTTGGCCGATCGGTGCAAACCACCTCGGCTTTCATTGTGGCGTTGGTGGCCCTGGCCGGGGCCGGGACCGTGGTGTTCGCAACCCGCGCCGGATTGGCGATCCACCAGGAAGTGATCGAATTGATGCATCTGGTGGGATCACGGGATTCCTATATTGCTGGGCAATTCCAGGCCCACGCCATGAGCCTGTCCCTGCGCGGCGGCGTGGTAGGATTGGCCCTGGGCGCCACGACGCTGGGAATTTTGAGGGGGATCGCCGCCCCGATCGAAGGGTCGTTGCTGCCCACCGTGAATATCACAGCCGGAGCCTGGGCCGTGCTGGCCGCACTGCCCCTGCTGGCCGGGCTGATCGCCACCATCACCGCCCGGGTCACCGTGGTTCGGGCGTTGCGGGAGATGCCATAATTTTGTGGCCGATCAGATTCACGTGACACCAGTGCTGCGGAGCGGCGATCCGATAATCGGCCGTGTCACGATCTGCTCGTGCGACAAACTTCCTTTAGCTTCTGATGAGCTGTGAAATATCCACTGGCTGTGGATTGCATGGACAAAACGCCGGTATTGGCGAAAAACAAACCATTAATTTGCTCAAATCGGTGGGTAAGGCGGGGAAAACAAAAAGGGAACAAACCTTGACCTTAAATGATCGCACCGGTAAACTCTGGCTGGGCAGGTGTGCCGAATTGGCCTGCTAAATTTTCTTACTTTCTGTCGTCATTTAATTCCTACTGAGCTGCATCCATGGTCTCCATCTCGCCAATTTCCCAGCAAATCTGGGACATGAAATACCGCCTGAAATCCGCCGATGGGGATCCTGTGGACAAATCCATCGAGGAGTCTTGGGCGCGGGTCGCCAGCGCTTTGGCCTCAGCAGAGGCGGAACCAGAGGCCTACCAAGAAGAATTCTATGAGGCCCTGACCGATTTCCGCTTTTTACCGGCTGGGCGCATTTTGGCGGGATCGGGTGCTGGCCGCGACGTCACCCTGTTCAACTGTTTCGTCATGGGCACCGTGGCCGACGACATGGGCGGGATTTTCGATGCCCTGAAAGAAGCCGCGCTGACTATGCAACAGGGCGGCGGCATCGGCTACGATTTCTCGACGCTGCGACCTAAAGGCGCGCTGGTCAAAGGCGTCGGCGCAGACGCATCAGGGCCACTGTCTTTCATGGATGTGTGGGACGCCATGTGCCGCACGATCATGTCTGCGGGCCATCGGCGCGGGGCGATGATGGCCGGGCTGCGGTGCGACCACCCGGATATCGAAGCGTTCATTGCCGCCAAGCAGGAACCCGGTCGCCTGCGCATGTTCAATTTGTCGGTGCTGGTGACCGATGCCTTCATGGCGGCAGTGCGCGAGGACGGCCCGTGGGAGCTAACGTTCGATGGCGCCTCGTACAAGGTGACGCAGGCCCGGGATCTGTGGGACCAGATCATGCGCGCCACATACAGTTATGCCGAGCCGGGGGTGATTTTTATTGACCGCATCAACGGGCTCAACAATTTGCAGTACTGCGAAACCATCGCCGCCACCAACCCCTGCGGTGAACAACCTCTGCCGCCGTTCGGGGCTTGTTTGCTGGGATCGGTGAATTTGGCGCGCCTGGTGCGCGACCCGTTCGAGGCAACAGCGACCATCGACCTGGATGAATTGGCGGCCCTGACGGCCACATCGGTACGCATGTTGGACAATGCCATTGATGTGTCCAAATACCCCCTGCCCGCCCAGGATCACGAGGCCAAGGCAAAGCGCCGATTGGGGCTGGGCATCACCGGGCTGGCCGACGCGTTGATCATGTGCGGCGTGCGATACGACACCGATAAAGGCCGGGATCTGGCCAAGTCATGGGTGCGGGCCCTTAGCCGCGCGGCGTATTTGGCGTCGACCCAACTGGCCGCTGAAAAAGGCGCATTCCCGTTGTTCGAGGCCAAAAAATTTCTGGCCAGCGAGGGTGTCCAAAACCTGGACGAAGACGTGCGGGCGGCAATCGCCGAACACGGAATCCGCAACGCACTGGTCACTTCCGTGGCACCCACCGGCACCATTTCCCTGTTCGCCGACAACGTGTCATCCGGGCTGGAACCGGTATTCAGCTTTTCCTATCAGCGCGCGGTGTTGATGCCTGACGGCAGCCGCCGCGAAGAAGAAGTCACGGATTATGCCTGTCGCCTGTTCCGGCAATTGAAGGGCGAGGACGCGCCTTTGCCATCGGCGTTTATGGATTCCCAAGGCATGTTGCCCGCCGACCACGTACGCATGCAGGCGGCGATCCAAAGCCATATTGACTCGGCGGTGTCCAAAACCATCAACGTGCCGGTAGACACCTCGTTCAAGGAATTCAAAGACTTATACATCCAGGCCTATGACACCGGCTGCAAGGGCTGCACAACGTTTAGGCCCAACGACGTAACCGGATCGGTGCTGGCCTTGGCCAAGGCCGACAAGGCGGCGGGGGAGCCGGAATTGCCGTTTGAAACCCCGAAGCCAAAATCCGGCGATCAATTGGACGCAGGGGCCGTGGTGTATATGACCAAGCCCTTGGACCGGCCCGGGGTGCTGCCGGGATCCACCTACAAGGTCCACTGGCCGGAAAGCGACCACGCCATTTACATCACCATCAACGACATCGTCCAGGACAGCCGCCGACGGCCGTTCGAAATTTTCATGAACTCCAAAAACATGGAGCATTACGCCTGGACCGTGGCCCTGACCCGCATGATTTCCGCCGTTTTCCGCCGGGGCGGTGATGTCAGCTTTGTGGTGGAGGAATTAAAGGCGGTGTTCGATCCGCGCGGCGGCCAGTGGGTGGCGGGGCATTATGTGCCATCGTTGTTGGCGGCCATCGGCGAGGTGATCGAGGAGCATTTGGTGAACATTGGGTTTTCCGCTGCCGATGATCCCGAGCCCACCGAGGCAGCCGAGGCCGAAGCCCTCAAAGTCGTGGGTGGTGATGCGGTTCACCAACATGTCAATTCCCAATTCACCCGGTGCCCAAAATGCAGCATGCCATCGCTGATCCACCAAGAAGGCTGCGATACCTGCACATCTTGCGGTTATTCCAAGTGCAGCTGACCACTAACAAACTCTGATGCGCCGGTTATTGAAGTTTGCCGCGGCAGGGTTGGTCGCAGTCGCTGTCCTGGGCGGCGGCGGATTTACCGGATACTGGTTTTTGGCGGCAGGGGCCGCCGAGACGGCCATCGAAGATTGGGTGGCATCCCAGCAATCCCAAGGATTTGACACCACCACTGAAGGCCTCGCTGTGTCGGGATTCCCCGGCAATATTTTGATCCACATTGACGGCATTTCCGTCGCCGCCCCGGACCAGGCCTTGGATTGGCAGTGGTCAGCCGAGGCTATCGATGCGTCGATCGACCCAAAAAATCCGCGGCGGATAGTCGTGCGGATCCGTGGCACTCAATCTTTAGCCTATGGCATCGGGGATGACCGGGTCACCGTCGAAATTGTCGGCCAGCGCATGACCGTGCAGTTGGATTTGAAAAACAACCGGGGCGTGGGAAATTTGTCATTGGATGCCGGTGGCGTAACGCTGACCAACGCCCGCGGCGATGATCCGATTACCGTTGGGCGTTTTCAATTCCGCGCCAATTTCGGGCCTGGTGGTGGCTTGGTGCCCGATGGGACACAAATGTCGGTACGCTTTGATACGCTTGTCATGCCCGCCCACACTCGGGGCCCGTTGGGCAACACAATGGATTTGCTCCAAGCAAATTTGGAGATGCGCGAAGCCTTAGGCAACGCCGATTTGGGTATCGCGCTGGCGGACTGGCACGATGCCCAGGGTGCGGTGCTGATCCATCAGTCTCAAGTGCGTTGGGGGACGCTTGATCTCAGCGGTCGGGGCGGCTTCAATTTGGACGATCAGTTGCGCCCCCAAGGCTCCATCGACGCCCAGATCCGCGGCTATGTGACCACCATCGACGCCTTCCATGCCGCCGGGCTGTTGGATGATGACGAACGCAGATCAATCGATTCGATACTCAGCTTTTTGGGCCAGCGGGGCGCCTTGACCGACATCGGATTGCCGGTGCGGGCGGGGGAAGGATTAATCTTCGTGGGGCCGGTGAGCCTGGGCAAAATTGGACCGGTGATCCCGCTAAACCAGCCGGCGGATTAATCCGCGTCTTCCGGTGCCTCGTCCCGGTCGGCTTGCCCCGCGTCGATCACTTCTCGGCGAATGTGCCGGGTACGGGTGAACAGGGCCTCCAACGCCTCGCCGTCTTTGTAGCGAATGGCTTTTTGCAAAGCGGATAGGTCCTCGGTAAAGCGCCCCAACATTTCCAACACCGCATCGCAGTTGGTCAAAAATACATCCCGCCACATGACTGGGTCCGACGCGGCGATGCGGGTGAAATCACGAAAACCGCCTGCGGCAAACTTGATGACTTCGGATTCTGTGACCTTGGCCAAATCATCGGCGGTGCCAACAATGTTGTAGGCGATCAGGTGCGGTAGATGCGATGTCACCGCCAGCACAAGATCATGATGGGCGGCATCCATAATCTCGATTTCACTGCCGGCCCGGCGCCAAAAATCCGCCACCATGTTGACGGCGTTTTCGTCCGTGTCATCGGGCGGCGTTAAAATGCACCAACGTCCGGCGAACAATTCCGCAAACCCCGAATGGGGGCCTGAATTTTCGGTCCCCGCCACCGGGTGTCCGGGCACAAACGTCACACCTTCGGACATGAACGGTCCGATGTCGCGGATCGCTGACTCTTTCACGGAGCCCACATCGGAAACAATTGCCCCGGGCTTCAGGCTGGGGGCGAAAGCCTCGGCCAATGATTTGTAGGTCCCCAAAGGGGTACACAGCAGCACAAAATCGGCATCTGCCACGGCCTCCGCCGGGTCGGCGAACACGGCGTCGGCGAGCCCCAAATCCGTCGCCGCCTGACGGGTTTCAGGGGATCGCGCACAGACAGAAATGTGGTCGGCCAGGCCGTGTTGGCGCACCACTCGGGCGACCGACGAGCCAATCAACCCCAAGCCGATTATGGCCATGCGTTCAAAAAGGGCGCTCATGACGATGCTCCCAGGTGACCCTCCATGGCCGCGATCAGCGCCCGCATTTCTTCTTCGGTGCCGATGGTGATGCGCAAATAATCGGTCAAGCCATAGGCGTTCATGTCACGAACCAGAATTCCTTGGGCGGCCAAATGCGCGTTTGTTGACGACGCCGATGGCGCACCACCGGGAAATCGAACCAGAACAAAATTGGTGACACTGGGCACGGGCTGTAGGCCCAGACGGGTCAGTTCGCGTTCCAACCACGGTCGCCACGACGCCACGTGATCTTGCACCGACATCAGAAATTCCACGTCACCCAGGGCCGCGATCCCCGCCGCCTGGGCGGGCGCCGTCACATTGAATGGCCCGCGCAATCGGTTCAGCACATCGACGATACCAGGGGGCCCATAGCACCAACCCAGGCGCAGGGCAGCCAGCCCATAGGCCTTGGAAAACGTGCGGGTCATGATGGCGTTGGACGAAGAAACCACCAGGGCCTCGCCCGCCGAATAATCCGCTGTTTCGACAAATTCCGCATAGGCCGAATCGATCACCAACAACACATCGCCGGGCAGGCCGTCGTGAAGTCTGGTCAATTCCCCCCACGGCACGTATGTCCCGGTGGAATTGGGATTGGCCACATAAACTATGCGGGTCTTGTCGGTCACCCGTTCCAACAGGGCATCCACATCAACGGTGAAATTTTTCTCTGGTGCCTGCACCGGGGTCGCGCCCACAGATTTGGCCAACAGGGGATAAAGCACAAAACCGAATTCGGTGGACAACACTTCGCCCCCGGGCCCGGCGAACCCTTGGGCCACCAAATGCAATAATTCGTCTGATCCATCACCGCAGACGATTTGATCGGCCTGCAATCCATGAACGGATGCGATTGCTCTGCGCAAATCCACCGCACCGCCATCCGGGTATCGGTTCAGGACCGCACCAGCCTTCCCATAGGCTTCCACTGCCATGGGGCTGGTGCCCAGAGCGGATTCGTTGGCGGATAATTTCATCACCCGGTCAACATTGGGCACACTGGCCCGGCCGCCCACATAGGGGGCGATGTCCATGACCCCTGGCCGGGGCCGGGGGACGACCTTGGCGTCAGGGGCAATGCGCCCCTCGCCCGCTGCCTGGTCAACCATGGTGTTATCCCCTAAGAACCAGTGGAATTCTGTGCCGTCGGATTTATGTTGTTCATACAAGATGTGCGAGGGCGGCACAAAACTTAACGAAACCTTGGCTTTACCGGCCCCGGAAACCGGGTATGCTTGAAACTGGCCAACGGCACAATTCTGGCTTCACTGCGCAATGAAACATACACCCCAGGCTCCTTCTGTGGCCGGCACTGACTCATCTGGATTTTCCGTCGAATTGGGCGCAGAGGATCCCTTGCGCCTGGATTGCGGCGTTGATCTCGGGCCGTTCACTGTGGCCTACCAAACATACGGCAAACTGAACGCTGAAAAATCGAACGCGGTGCTGGTGTGCCATGCGCTTAGTGGCGACCAATTTGTCGCATCCACCCATCCGGTGACCGGCAAGCCCGGGTGGTGGCATATTCTGATCGGCTCCGGCCGACCGTTGAACCCCGCCCATCACCACATTATTTGCGCCAACGTCCTTGGCGGATGTATGGGGACCACCGGGCCATCCAGCATCGACCCGGCCACGGGCGAGGCATACGGGGTGAAATTCCCGGTCATCACCATCGCCGACATGGTGCGGGCCCAAGCCATGCTGTTGGACCATTTGGGCATCGACAAATTGTTCTGTGTCATCGGTGGTTCCATGGGCGGCATGCAGGTTCTGCAATGGGCGTCGATGTTCCCTGACCGCATGGACACAGCGGTGCCCATCGCCGCCGCCGCACGCCATTCCGCCCAAAACATCGGCTTTCACGAGGTTGGCCGCCAAGCGATCATGACTGATCCCGACTGGCACGGGGGCAGTTACGCAGCCAAAGATGTCAGCCCCTCCCGGGGGTTGGCTGTGGCACGCATGGCCGGGCACATTACCTATCTGTCCGAAGCGGCGTTGCGGCGAAAATTCGGCCGCAAGCTGCAAGACCGCAGCCAGATTACTTATGGATTCGAAGCGGACTTCCAGGTGGAAAGTTACCTGCGCCACCAGGGCATGACCTTTGTCGAACGCTTTGACGCCAATTCGTATTTGTATTTGACCCGGGCCATGGATTACTTCGACATGGTCGCTGACCACGACGGGGTATTGGCGGACGCCTTTGCCAGCACATCAGTGCGGTTCTGTGTGGTCTCGTTTACCAGCGATTGGCTGTTCACCACGTCGGAAGTGCGCGAAATCGTCCACGCGTTGAATGCGGTCACCGCCGACGTCAGTTTTGTCGAGATCGAAACCGACAAGGGCCATGACGCATTTTTGCTGGACGAGCCGGAACTGCACGCCACCCTGAGTGGGTTCTTATCGGCTGCCGCTGAAAAATTTGGATCCAAGACCCCGTGACCGCCGATGCCCTGCCCAACGGGCACGCCGGATCGGCTGCGCCCGTCCAATACGAAATTCGCGGTGACCTGAAGCTCATCGCCGACATGGTCGCCCCGGGATCTCGGGTCTTGGACGTGGGCTGTGGCGACGGCGCCCTGCTGACCCATTTGGTGAAAAATCTTGATGTGAATGGGCGCGGGATTGAGCTGAGCCAGGCCGGAGTGAATGCCACGGTGGCCCAGGGGTTGTCGGTGGTTCAGGGGGATGCCGACACGGATTTGGCGGATTACCCCACTCAGGCGTTCGATTACGTGGTGTTAAGCCAAACGTTGCAGGCCACGCGCAACCCCAAACAGGTGGCGTCCGATTTGGTGCGCATTGGTGCCAAGGCGATCGTATCGTTCCCGAATTTTGGCTATTGGCAGGTGCGCTGGCAATTGTTGCTGGGTGGCCGCATGCCGCGCACGGGGATTCTTGGGGAAGACTGGTTTGAAACCCAGAACATCCATTTGTGCACGATTTTGGATTTCATCGATCTGTGCCAGGAATTGGGCATTGTGATCGAGCGCGGAATTTCGGTGAACCATCAGGGTCGGGCCTCGGGGATCTCGAACTCCGGCTGGGCGGCAAATTTTTTTGGCGAGCAGGCCGTGTTTTTGCTTAGCAGCGAAAAGAGCTAGGGACGGGCCTCAAGATCGATCCAGAGATTGCACCGGGGCAACCGCCCGCTTGCGTCTGGCCACGGGGGCCGGCGTGCCGGTGATCGCGTAAATTTGCTTGGCCGCTTCGGCCACCAGCACGCCACCAACACCCAGTCCAACCCGCCCCACATTTTCCATCGCCTTGGCGCTGCGCAACATAATTCGGGATTTCAGGGGCGGCATGAACAGGCTGGCCTTGGTGGCGATGGGCGAAAACATGGTTTCGCGCAGCAGCCCCAAGATTTGCGGCGGGCTGTAGGGGTGTCCATGACCAAACGGTGTGCGTTCCAGGCGCGCCCAAATGCCCCGGCGATTTGGAACCACCACAATCAGGCGGCCACTTGACGGCATGATCCGCCATACTTCCCGCAGCATTTCGCGAATGTGTTCTGTGTGCTCCAAGGCGTGGACCAACAACACCCGATCCACGGATTCGTCAGGCAGTGGAATTTCGGTTTCATGGGCTAAAGCCACCTGGCCAACGCCAACGTCGGGCCAGTAAACAACCCCTTGGCCCGCCAGCATCAACGCCAATACCCGGCTGGCTTCTCCCTGAAACGCCTCTAAATACGGGGTCGCGTAGCCGACGCCCAGGACGGTCATGCCACGGGTTTCCGGCCACGCCTCGCGCAATCTTGGGGCAATCCCCTGGCGGGCGACGATGCCCAACCCGGTGTTATAAAATTGTCGGAAGTCGGTGACGTCTGGCTGCATAGGCACTCAAACTAACACCGCACGGCCCTTAGATCATCCGGCGTTCTAATGCGTTGGCACTGGTCCACAACTTCGTGTTATTAGGGCCAAACTAAATTTGTGCGTTTCGCACCTCACTTCATCAAATTTTCATTCAGGTGATTTAATAAAAGGCCCGGCTATTATGGCAAGACTAGAAATTAAGCAGGTCACTGTTCTCCGGGACAACTATGTGTATATGGTGAACCACCGTGGCTCGGGTACCGCTGCGGTCTTCGATCCGGGCATTGTCGGGCCCGTGGTAACTGGACTGGATAATCTGGGCTGGCGTCTGCGCAAGGTGTTCTCTACCCACCAGCATACCGGCCAAATCGGCGGCAACCTGGGCCTGAAAAAATTATACAACTGTGAAGTGTTCGGGCCGGAGGCAGAGGCGGATAAAATTCCCGGCATTACCACAGCCGTGAAAGACGGCGACGAAATCTCCATCGGCGATGCCCGTGGCGAAGTGATGTCACTGCCCGGGCACACCATAGGGCATGTCGGGTACTATTTCCCAGTGGCCAAGGCGTTGTTTTGCGGCGACGTGCTGTCACCGCTTGGCTGCGGAAAAGTTCTGGGTGGCACCGTGGATTTGATGTGGGAGTCCCTGAAAAAGATCAAAGCGTTGCCTCGGGACACGCAAATCTATTGCGCCCACGAGCATTCGGAACGGAATTACAAATTTGCCCGCAAGATCGACCGGCAAAACCAGGCCATCCGAGATCGCGGACAACAAATTCGCGATAATATTGCAGCGGGTAGCAACATCAGCGTGCCGTTCTTATTGGCCGATGAAATCGCCTTGAACCCGTTTTTGCGCGCTGACACCCCGGAAATGGCTGAATTGGTCGGCATGTCCGAGAGCACGGACCCGGAGGACGTGTTCGACGAAATCCGCCGTCGCCGGGACGACGTGGACTAAAATTTTCTTCGCCAGTCACCGAAGACTCCTTTCAGATTAAGATTTTCCAGCGCTGAATAAGCGCCGTTTTCTGCCGTTTATCGGCTTTTTCCAAGCCGGAATCTGTTTTTATGGTTAATAAATAATTCTTTTTTTTTAATTTTCTCTTAAATTTTAGGTAATAATTTGATATTAAGGTTTCGATCAATCCGGAACGGTCATCAACAGATGGAGGAGTGGAATGGCGCTGACGCCAATGTTCAATCCTCCGGAAAAGTCTTCCCCCAGCGGGCGCGACTGGTTGGCTCCCTCCCCCCCCCGCTAGCCAATCGCGCCCGTGCCTTCCATTTCCGCCATAACCTCGCCGCTGATCCAGACGACCCCGGCCTTTGGTCGACCCGAGGCTGTTCCGTCACCACCGCCAGACGTTGGAAAGCGGCCCAATGAATTTCTGTTCCGCCGGGCGCTGCCAAAGGGCGAACCCACCGAGGGAGCCGCCAAGCGGGCGGGAAGTGGGCAAAAACAGACGACCACCAAGTCAAGGTCTGACAGGGCTGAAGCCCCTCAGCGCCCGGAGCGCGGTGGCGATCGCCGGGGACGCGGCGCCGAAGTCGCGGCGTTTCAAAGTTACGAAAGTTTCTCGCCCCAATTTTTAACGCAATTCATTGCCCAAGTTTTGGTGCCGGGGGAACAAGACCCGGTCGTCGCCAACACCATCTCGACTCTGTACCGGGACACCGAAACCCGCGCCAATCCGAACATTGTTTTTGGCCCCGTCGGCCCATTTTCGGCAGTCGCCTGAGCACCCCACCCTAGACAACCGCCCAACTAGGGCGCTATCCCCGCAGGATCCGACTTGATGACATTGGCGGAACCTGTGCCCCACCCCACCACCATCGCCCAGTTGCTCGAGATTGGCACCGCTGACGCCACAGCCATTGCCGCGCCGGATCGGCCGGGGCTGTCATACGGCGGGGTGCGCAAAACCGTCACCGACGCCGTCCATGTGATTGGCAATTCGGGGATCAGTCGGGGCGATCGCGTTGTGATTGTGTTGGACAACGGGCCGGAAGCTGCCGTGGCGTTCCTTGCCGCCGCCAGCGCCGGTGTGGCCTGCCCGCTCAATCCCGGGCTTACCGCATCGGAATTCGAATTTACGATGACCGATCTTGCCGCCTCGGCATTGATCGTCAACCCTGATCCCTCCAATGCCTGGGATGTGGCGACCAAGCTTGGCATCCCGATTTTGGAAATTGTCGCCGGAGAAAAGGCCGGTGAGATAACGGTGAAGTCCGCAAACGACGCGATCCGCGAACCCGCCACCTGGCAAGAAGCCACCGCAGACCACGAGGCATTGGCTCTGCATACGTCAGGCACCACCGCCCGGCCAAAACTGGTGCCCCTGACCCACGGCAATCTGTGCGCATCGGCCCGGAACATTTCTGGCAGCCTGGGGCTGAACCCTGCCGACCGGTGCCTGAACGTTATGCCTTTGTTCCACGTGCATGGGCTGGTGGCGGCATTGCTTTCAACCCTGTACGCCGGGGCAACGATTTGGTGCGCACCGGGTTTCAACGGTCTGAAATTCTTTGGCTGGATGGACCAGGGAAAAGCCACGTGGACGACGGCAGTGCCCACCATCTACCAAGCGGTTCTGGGCCGGGCCGCGCGCAATGCCGAGACAATTACCCGCAATCCATTTCGGTTCATGCGGTCCTCCAGCGCCGCCATGCCCACATCGGTGTTGGAGCGCTTGGAGCAGACTTTTGGCACGCCGGTGGTAGAATCCTATGGCATGACCGAAAGCGCCCAACAGATTTGCGCCAACCCGTTGCCGCCCGCCGTGCGCAAGCCGGGAACCGTGGGGCTACCATCGGGGCCCGATGTGGCGATTCTGGACGAAGCTGGATCGCCTCAAGACCAAGGAGTCACTGGGGAAGTGGCGATCAAGGGTGAAAACGTCACGTCGGGGTATTTCGAAAACCCCACCGCCAATGCCGCGGCGTTTTCCGGGCCGTGGCTGCGCACCGGTGACCTTGGGGTGATGGATGCTGACGGCTATCTAACACTGGTGGGCCGGGCCAAGGAAATCATCAACCGGGGTGGCGAGAAAATCTCCCCCGCCGAAGTGGAGGACGCCTTGTTGCGCCACTCGGATGTGACAGAGGCCGCCGTGTTCGCCCTGCCTCACCCCACCCTGGGGGAAGAGCCCGCGGCTGCGGTGGTCATAGGGGACAAGTCCGCGACCACCGATGACATCCGGGCCCATGCAAGTGCATTGTTGGCCGGGTTCAAAGTGCCGCGCACCATTATCGTAGTGGACGCCCTGCCCAAAGGCCCCACCGGCAAGGTCGCGCGCCTGTCCTTGGCCAAACAATTGGGGCTGACCGACCAATGAAGCTGTCCGTGTTCGGTGCCGGTGCCATCGGTGGCCATCTTGGTGCCACGTTGGCCATGGCCGGGAACAATGTATCCCTGATTGCCCGCGGCCCCCATTTGGAGGCGATGCGATCAAATGGGCTGCGGCTGATCGACCCGGAAGGAGCCGAGCATGTCGTTGATGTGGCGGCGTCGGATCGGCCAGCGGATTTCGGCCCCCAGGATTATGTGATTTTGTCCACCAAGGCCTATGCCGCGCCCGAGGCGGTGGCAGCCATGGAACCGTTGTTGGACCCCCACACCTGCGTTGTTACGGCGTCCAACGGCATGCCCTGGTGGTATTTCCACAAACTGCCGGGGCCCTGGGAAGGTCAGCGCATCCCCATGGTGGACCCCGACGACGCCCAGTGGAATTGCATTGGCCCGGACCGGGTGTTGGGCACCGTTTTGTGGGTGTCTGCCGAAATCTCAAAACCTGGCGTGGTGCGCCACACGTTCGGCAATCGCATGCCCCTGGGGGAACCCGATGGAACCCGATCGGATCGGGCGACGGCTTTGGCGGGCATCTTGAGCAGTGCCGGCATGAAATCGCCGGTGCGGGACGATATTAGGTCCGAAATTTGGCTAAAGCTGTGGGGCAACTTGGCCTTCAATCCCGTGAGCGTCTTGACTCAGGGAACCTTGCAGGATTTGGCCACCGACCCCGGCGTGCGTCCGGTGATTCGGCTAATGATGACCGAGGCCCAAGGGGTGGCGGAAGCCCTTGGCATCACATTCCCGGTTGATGTGGATACCCGCATTCAAATGGCTGCCGATGTGGGGCCCCACCCCACGTCAACGCTGCAAGATTTGCTAGCAGACAAGCCTTTGGAATTGGATGCCTTGTTGGGGGCCGTGGTGGAGGTGGCGAAAATGGTCGATGTACCCGCCCCTACATTGGAAATGATTTTCGGTCTCGCCGTGCGGCGCGCCCGCCAGGCGGGGTGTTATCCGGGAAAGGATTGACCGGGCATGGTGTGGGCAGAGTTGCCGTGGCGGGCCAGGGCCAGTTACTTGGCCCATGCGTTTAAGGCAGTGGCTCGCCAGCACCACACCGAGCTGAAGCCGGTGCTGACCCCGTATATTCCTCGTGACGCGGTGGTCGCTGACGTGGGCGGGCATTCCGGGCAGTTCGCTAAATTGTTTGCCGGCATGGCCCCGGCGGGCAGGATTTACACCTTCGAACCCGGGGCCTATCCCCGATCGATTTTGCAGACCGCCATCCGGTTGCGGCGGCTGAACAACGTAACGTTGGTACCCAAGGGCCTGGGCGACAAACCATCGAAATTGGGATTATCCACCCCCGTCAAAGTCCGCGGCAGTTTGCGGTTTGGCCTGGCCCATATGGGATCAGCTAGTGCTGGTACCGGCGACCGTACCGGGGAATCTCTGCAGTCGGAATCGGTGGAGGTGACGACCTTAGATCGATTTGCCGCAGATGTTGGTTTGACCCGATTGGATTTTTTGAAAGCCGACATCGAGGGCTGGGAGCAAAGAATGCTCGAAGGCGGTAAAGCCACCATTGGCAAATTCCGCCCGGTGATTTTGATTGAGTTGGTGGACGATCATCTGGCGCGCGCGGGGAATACCTTGGACTCCGCATGGGGGTTGCTCACGGACGGGGGCTATACCCCCAACCGTTGGACCGGCGGCACCGAACTAGAGCCCCTGACCGAACCCTGGGAAGGCGACTCCATCTGGCTGCCATCAGCGGTTTGATCTCTGGGCCCGGTACGCAGAAATCCCGTTCGCGCCTGGTGGGTGCGCGCCGGGCGGAGGAGTTTTTACGGCGTCTACTCGGCGTTCGTTGCCAAGAACAGATTCAGTATCGCCTGGGGTGCGCCATTGGCGATGGATAACGCCTGGACACCCAATTGCTCCTTGATTTGTAATGCTTCGAGTAGTGCGGTTTCTTCGGCCAAATCCGCATCGACCAAATTCCCCACACCTTCTTTCAAAATGTCCACCAGTTTGCCGGTGAATTCCTGGGTAATCTCGACCCGCTTGGCGGCGCCCCCAAGCGACGACAGCGCCGTCGACACTGTCACGATGGCTTGGCTGATAGCGGTCACAGCCGTGCCCGCCTGGGTGGCGTCGGTCAACGCCGCCGTGTGAATAACTAGGGTCGTCGTGTCGATGGGCTGGGCGCTGACAACAATGACGCTGCCATCCACCGAGCTTAAGATGTTGAGATTGGTCGCACCGGATTCGATCAGGTTCTTGTTGTTGAAGTCTGCTGTGCCCACCACGGTCACGATCTGACTCCGCAGGGCGGTAAAGTCCTGTTGCAGTGAAGCCCGGGTGGTGGCGTCTAAACCCGACTGGCTGGCCTGGATCGCCTTTGCCTTCATTTCCGTCAACAAGTCGGAAACAGCGGTGGCCCCATCGATGGCAACATCCACTGTGGATCTACCTAAACTGAGCATAGTTTTGACTGCCGTAACCGAGGCAATCTCCGCCCGCAAATTCTGAGCAATCGCGAACGTAGCGGGATCGTCCTCGGGTCCATTGACTTTAAGACCCGTGGTGATGCGCAACGTCGTCACAGTAAGGTCGCTCGACGTTTTACGAAGCGCTTGCAGCGCGAGCATCGCTCCCGCGTTGGTATTGACTGAGACGACCATGATGGTCTCTCATTCCCCACGATTTATTTTTTGAAAGCGTTTTGCTTATCTCTTCAGCTAGACCCGTCAACCTTTGCCGCGGTTTTTTATCCAGCTGCTCGGCGCCCTTCCCCGAATTCTATCCGTGAACGCCAGAGGCTTGTGCCAAGACTAGCATAGAAATCGGATTCCGCAAGCGATCGTGGGGACGGTTGGGTACTGCACCTGGAAAATTTTAGTTTTCAACATTGGCCAAAAATTCTTGGTCGCGCCCTTTGTAATTTTGGTGACCACTCTGACTTTGGCGGCCTGCGAATCTGTGGACATTGAAGCCGCTGTGCACCGATCAACCCCAATCGATAGCGAAGTACTGCCCGTCGATGTGCGGCTAGCCGCCGCCGTGGCAATGGCCATGAAGGGCTATGGCCCCAGCGAGGCCCAAGGGGGGTTGCTTTCGCCGATGGGGTAGCGACAGGCGTGCGGGGCGGCGGCGAAGCAGTCGTCGCTATCGTGACCCAAGGAGTCCAAGGAGCGGCTGAAGAAGTTGCCAAGGAAGTCACCGGGATGGCGTTCGGGATGGTTTCCCCCACGAAGCTGATCACGGTCGTGGAGCGGCAAATCTGATCCCGCTTACAAAGGAAGCTGCTAGATTGTTCACCGAGAACGGCCACGCCCAAATTTTAGAATTCGCCACCCAGTATGCCCCAGGGGCGCTTGACCTGGAGGAAATGGCGACCCCCGGCAACTACACGATTGTTGGCTTTGCTCTGGACCGGTTGGCGGAAGGCGACAGCTTGGCATTCACAGCAACCATCACGGGGTAGATTCCCATGGTCCTGTACACGGCGAATTTCAACGGCTGGTACATCGGGGCTTATTCCGGGGCATTTGCCCCCGCCGACCTGGGACCCAATTTGCAGTTAAGCGCCCTGTTGACCACGGCGGAAATGCGGGCATTCGGCACCGTCGTACCCATCGCCACTCTGGCCACCTTGCCCACCAATCCATACAAACCGGCCCCAGCGCCCTAGATCGCAATCCAACACTCGCGCCCGTTCGATTGCCCCGCTATATAAGGCCTCGGAGGGGTGCCAGAGTGGCCGAATGGGACGGTCTCGAAAACCGTTGTACGCTATGCGTACCGTGGGTTCGAATCCCACCCCCTCCGCCAATCAGTCCGGCCAGAAAGCCTCAAGTATCTTTGTCGGCTCTGTTCTCGGATCGGAAAGCGAGTCGTTACGAGGACTTGGAACTTTGAGATAACTCGCCGCGCTGGGATCGCGACCCGCTCTGATTAGACTTGTGGAGCCAAGTTAGTCTGAAAATGCGCGTAGCCCTATTCGATGCGCTTAAAGTCGATGCTGATGCGGCCCCCCGCGACAGGCCGGAACCGGGTGTTGGCAAACGCAACATGGTCGGGATGGTCGCGGTAGCTCTCGATGACCGCCGCGTGGGCGAAGCGGATGATCCAACAATAGCGGTATGGCGCATCTTCCGTGACCGCGCATCCGGTGACGACCTCGCGAACGCCAGGAATCGCAGCTAGGATGTCCCGCCCGTCCCGCATCAGCGCTTCTGCAACGGACGCTTCGTGTCCGTCGGCTTCGAGATTGTAGACGATGCTGTGCTCGACACTGCTCCAGGCAGGGCACTCCGACAGCACGGCGGCGGCATGGCCGCCGGAGGCGGCGGATTCCAGGCAGCGTTCCGCTTCGCCGCGCACCGCATCCCCGACGCCGCGCATTAGTTCCGCATAGCCAGTTCCGCCGGCGGCCCCATGAAGATGCTCCGCCGCCACGTGCGAGAGCGTGTCCTGATGGCGAACCATCGCCGCGCCACCGCCGGGCCCAGCGATGGCGATTCCGCACCCGTCGGCGACAGCGGTCGCGTCGTCCGAGGAACTGCTAATGCCGTTGCATCCCAGGTTGACGGCGCGCGCGGCGTGTTCGGCCGAGTTCACGTCGTGGCACCAGATGGCGCCGGGCGCGGCGCTGCGACGCGCGGCAGCTTCAATGCCGGGCATCACCCGCTCCAAGTCCATTGCCACATGGACGCCAAGGATCACGGGCGCTGACGCCGCCTCGGCCGCCGCAAGCACGGCGACCGCGATCTCCCCGTCCGGGACGTCAAACGCGCACACCGAAAAGCCTCTGCTTTCGGCGAGCGCCAACATGGATGTTGCATCGACAAGCGGCATGAAACGAATTCTATTGCGCTTGCATGTGTACGGCTAGCCCCGGGCATTGGATCGGCACCACAGTGGTGCGCGCCCTTGAGTCCGCGGCGAATGCCGACGGCCTAGTGCGGGCTGGGGACGGGGTTGCGCGTAACCGCATCGGGTCCGAGACCCAGCTGGGCGTCGTCCGTGCAATCCTCACCGGCATACACCTGCCTGGCGAGAGCCACTTCGAGCTCCTACGGGCCTTCGCTGACGAGCCGATGTTGAACCGGATCACGGCGGCCGCAATTGATAGTGGCTACCGCGCGCATGAGTTTGGTGACACCATTCTTATCGAACGCCAGCCTTATTTGGATACAGTTCATCCAGATCTCTTTCGCGCATTCGATGCCAAAGGCGCCCCTTACGTTGGCGGCGTAGGGGCTGACAAGCGAGGCGCTAGATTCAATTAAGCTGCTGGGTCATCTGAGCCGGATTTTGCAAACCATTTTGCAAACGAACCGGGCGATACACCCCGGCATAGGGCAGTCCAGGCTGTGATCGATTACGGCTGAGACCCGCACCAATTGGGGCTGTTTTGCACCAGAACATACCAGCCGACATGTAGATCAACGCACTCGAAAACCGTTGTACGCTTTGCGTACCGTGGGTTCGAACCCCACCCCCTCCGCCAAATCTTGTGGAAAATCAAATACATAGGCTTTGTTTATTATTCTACGCACATTTGTACGTACATTTAGGCACTGTGCGGCGACACGACCATTGAGGCCGAAGACTGGCAGGTCTATTTCAACGAGCGCGCCGGTATTGCTGAGTTCGACAGTTGATTGCCGCGCGACCAAGCAGAGGCCCGTAAATGTGTCGCTAAGAACTACAAAGGGTGTTGAGTAGAACTCCACCCAGACTCCCCACTCATAAATTGATTTCCAGATTGGTCAGGCGCAGCGTTTGGCGATCGCATCGCTAATACTCGAAGCTTGGTTCTTAGAAAAACCAAGTCATCTATTTTCATTTAGACTAAATTTATTGCTTCAGTGAATAAGAATACAGAAAACAATACCAATAAGAAGAACGAAAGATACGAAAAATTATCGTTCAGTAATTTTGTTCCTATTTTGCCAATAACAACATAAATAACAAACACTAGATTCGAAACTGCTAGCATTGATATTGAAAAAACAAGAGAGGTAATAATAATTCCTTGTTCTAGTTGAGTAGCAATAATTGCTCCGGAGGGAAATAATAACCATATCTTTGGCGAAAGTATCATTACCATTGCCAAATTAGAGAAACTTAATTCAAGGTTTGTATTTGATTGTTTACTACTTAAAACTTTGTAAGATAAGTAGAGAATGTATGAACCACCTAATACATAAAACCATAGTCCAACATCAGAAAAAACTTTAGAAACCAAATCAACCAATGCGACGCATATAACTGTTTGTGTGACTTGAACAGAAAGATTTACCGGCAAAAATGTTTTAATAAAAAATTTCCAAATAGAAATATTGGACAGGTTTCTGGTTGTTTCCATAACAGAGACCCAAACAGGGCCAGGAGTGATAAAAAATATCATCCAAAATAGAATTATTTTATTAACAATACTGACATCCATGGTGAACTCGATCTCTGACGATGAATCTGCTAGTTCAGTACATCCCGGTCTTAAAAAACTGGCAAGGGCGCAAGTCCTTCGTGGGTCTAAACCCACCCTCTCCGCCAAATATTGAGTGTTTTAGCCGTTTTTTTGGCCAGAAATTTTTCTACCCACGTTCCTACCCACAAGGCGGCGCGCCATCAAAATCCCGGGCTCGGGACCACCCCCGCTAGAGCACATGATTTGTAATCAGGTTGTCGGGGGTTCAACTCCTCCAGACGGCACCAGTTCCTGCGGGTTACAGCGCATCGCGCCATGCTGTCCTCTGGTTGGGGTAACTGTCTGACGTCAGACAGTACGCCGGCTGGATGCTTTTTCTGTTCGATTTCAACGGAGCACTGGCGTTTTGGCGCTCCGCATTCAATTTTGGAATTGCAGGCGTGGAGCCAGCACCAGACCTGGGTATGTGGATTCTTTTACTTGCATCGGCGGCCGTCTGCTTTGGCATCCAAACGGACAAGATTGTGGCTGCCAGCACGTCCCTATGGCGGGAAGTCACGATGGATGTGGGATTTTCCGTGCTCTTCGTCACCGTGCTGTTACTGGTCGATCAGTCCCAGACGTTTATTTATTTTCGGTTCTAATTCTGGGATGGCAATCTCGGGGGTCAGTTTGCGGTTTTCGAGTGCGTTGATCTGCGTGAGGTCCGTGTTGTCTGGTGCCCTTTGGCCCCGGAAGGTGCGGTTCTCAGTGGACGTTGCCAGGGCAACGGGTACGATTAACAGCGCGAGGCGCTTCAAGGCATGACCCCAGAAAGCGTAGCCGTCCTGATAAACCTTTAGTGTCTTTTGTTGATCAGAAGCTGGCATGACGTGGCGCGCGCGGGTACGGCATGACGTCCCGAATATTTTCAACGCCCGTCGCGTATTGGATGGCGCGCTCGAACCCCAGCCCGAATCCTGCGTGGGGAACGGTGCCGTAGCGGCGAAGTTCCCGGTACCACCAGTAGTCCTCTTTGTTGAGCCCCATGGCATCGATCCGGGCGTCGAGCACATCAAGGCGTTCCTCTCGCTGGCTACCGCCGATTATCTCGCCGATACCGGGGGCGAGGATGTCCATCGCCGCGACAGTCCGGCCATCATCGTTCAGTCGCATGTAAAAAGCCTTGATGTCCGTGGGATAGTTGATGAGCGCGATCGGGCGGCCGACCACCTCCTCGGTAAGATATCGCTCGTGTTCGGATTGCAGGTCGGCGCCCCAGTGCGGTTCGAATTCGAAACTTTGGCTCGATTTCTCAAGCGCCTTAATCGCCTCGCTATACTCCATACGCTCGAAATCCGCTTCGACCATCTGTTCCAGCCGAGCGATACAGCCCTTGTCGACCCACCGGTCGAAAAACTCCATGTCGTCAAGGCGCTCGTTGAGCAACGCCTGGAAGATGAACTTGAGAAACGTCTCAGCCAGCGCCACGTTGTCTGCAAGATCGGCGAAGGCGATTTCCGGCTCGATCATCAAGAACTCGGAGAGGTGGCGCCTCGTATTGGAGTTCTCGGCGCGGAAGGTGGGGCCAAACGTGTAGACGCGTGTGAGCGAGAGACAGTAGGGCTCGATATTGAGCTGGCCCGACACCGTGAGCCAAGTCTCGCGCCCGAAAAAATCCTTCGACCAGTCGACCTCTCCTGCCGCCGTCAGGGGTGGGTGGGCCATGTCGAGGGTGGACACGCGAAACATCTCGCCAGCGCCCTCGGTGTCTAATGGCGTGATGATTGGGGTGTGGACCCAGTAAAAACCGTGTTCATCGAAAAATCGATGCACTGCCTGGGCGAGAGTATGGCGTACCCTTGCCACAGCGCCGATGAGATTTGTTCTGGGCCGAAGATGCGCCACTTCGCGGAGAAATTCGGGGCTGTGCCGCTTGGGTTGCATGGGGTAGGTCTCGGGGTCGTCGACCCAGCCGACGACCTCAAATGTTTCGGCCCTCAACTCAATGGGTTGTCCCTTCCCCTCGGACTCCACCACCGTACCGGCGATGTGGACGGAGCAGCCCGTGGTCGTTTTCAGAACGGTGTCCTCATAATTGGCGAGGGTCTTCTCGGCGACGACCTGGATGGGGTCGAAGCACGAGCCATCGGATACCTGAACAAAGGAGAGCCCGGCTTTTGAGTCGCGCCGGGTCCTTACCCATCCTTCGATAACGGCGGGGCTGCCGATCTCAATCTTTAGCCCAAGAATATCAGCGATGCTGGAAGATTTCATGACACCACATTACACGTGAAGCGTCCTCCTATCTTATAGTTTCCTGTCGGCCCCAAGCGCTGGCTTCGGGCACCTGAGCCGGCTCTACTTCCCTTTTTGAGCTTGTACTTTCGCCCAGGTGTCTCGCAGGGTCGTCGTGCGGTTGAACGATGCCGTCTCGGTCGAACTTTCTCGATCGATACAGAAGTAGCCGAGGCGTTCAAACTGCACAGTCGATTCCTGGTTGAGGCCAGCCAGCGCCGGTTCCAACATGCAGTCAGTCAGGGTTTCGACCGATGCGGCGTTCAGATCGTCAATAAAATCACCGTCCTGGCCGGGCCGCGGACTGAGGAAAAGCCGATCAAAGAGACGGACCTCGGCCACCTTCGCGTGGGACGCCGACACCCAGTGGAGAGTGGCTTTCACCTTACGTCCATCGGGGGCGTTGCCGCCCTTGGTTTCTGGATCATAGGTACAGCGCAATTGAACGACCTCGCCGCTTTCGTCTTTGATCACATCGGTGCAGGTAATAAAATAGGCGTACCGAAGGCGTACCTCGCGGCCGGGCGCCAAGCGAAAGAACTTTTTCGGCGGATTCTGCATGAAATCATCCCGTTCGATGTACAGTTCACGGGCAAACGGTACCTTGCGTTTCCCCGCTGACGGATCTTCGGGGTTGATGACAGCGTCGAGTTCTTCCGTCTGGTCCTTTGGATAGTTCTCGATTACCACTTTCAGAGGCCGCAACACGGCCATGTATCGCGGCGCCACACGGTTCAAGTACTCCCGGGCGCAGGCCTCGAGGTGTTCAATTTCGATGAGGGCATCGCGCCGAGCAACGCCAATTCGGTTTGCGAAAGCGCGAATGACTTCGGGCGGGTAGCCCCGGCGGCGAAGCCCGCTGAGCGTTGGCATGCGCGGGTCGTCCCACCCCCCCACGTAACCATCTTCGACCAAGCGAGTGAGGCGCCGCTTGGACAGGACGGTGTAACTTAGATTGAGCTGGGCGAATTCGTACTGGCGAGGCCGACTCGGCACTGGAAGATTATCAATGTACCAATCATAAAGCGGCCGGTGATCTTCGAATTCCAGCGTGCAAATAGAGTGGGTCACGCCTTCGATCGCATCTGATTGGCCGTGGGCAAAATCATAAGTGGGATAAATGCACCATGCATCCACCGTGCGGGGATGTGTTGCGCGGAGGATACGGTACATCACCGGATCGCGAAGGTTGATGTTGCCGGAGGCCATGTCGATTTTTGCCCGCACCACACGCACCCCGTCGGCGAATTCGCCGGCCCGCATGCGCGCGAACAGATCAAGATTCTCCTCGATCGGACGATCCCGGTGAGGGCTGTCGCGCCCCGGCTCGGTCAGAGTGCCGCGATAATCGCGGATTTCATCGGCCGACAGGTCGTCGACATAAGCTTTGCCGGCGCCAATGAGGTGTACCGCCCAGTCGTACAGCTGATCGAAATTGTCCGAGGCGCAAAAAAGATGGCTGCCCCAGTCGAATCCCAGCCAGCGAACGTCGGCTTCAATGGCATCACTGAATTCCTGCTTCTCTTTGGTTGGATTGGTGTCGTCAAACCGCAGGTGGCAGCGGCCGCCGAATTCCTTGGCCAAGCCAAAGTTCAGGCAGATGGATTTCGCGTGGCCGATATGAAGGTAGCCGTTCGGTTCGGGCGGGAAGCGGGTAACCACGGTCTTGGTGCGCCCCGACGCAACGTCGTCAACGATAATCTCGCGAATATGATTTGCCGCGACTTCTGGCGCTTCGTTGGGCTGTTTGGTGTCGGGCATCCTGGAAATCCTGGCGAAGATAATGTTAACGGCGGAAAAAGTGCTCCCCGTCGATTTGCCGGACTGGGTAATCGCGCGGGCGTCGTAGCGATGTTCGTTTGAGCTTGAATGCCGCCAACCCTGAGGCTCAGAACTCATACCCCATACCGGCCCTTATCGGAAGTTTGGATGGAATTTTGACGCACACTGCGGCCACCCTCCAACCCCCCTCTGTAAGCGGGGCGGTGGCTTACGGCGGTTCGGAAATAGTAGTCGTGCCGTATAGCGCGTTGTCGATCAGCAAAACTGAGGCACCCGACGTTTACAAATTGTATGTCGTTCCGCTGACGATGGCGAGGCCGCCATCGGTCCAAGTTCCGTCCGACAACACGACAGCATCCCCAGTGTTGCCGTCGATTCGCAGGGTGTTGGAGGTGTCGGACAAATCGAGGATGTCTTGCAGTCCCCATGTCAGCGTGTTGTTGGCCGCGCCGGTGATGTCAATGGCCTCGATTGCGGTGATCTTGTTTTTGGCAATGGTGGTGAGGTTCAGTTCTATAAATCCGTCTAAACGCAAGGTATCGGTGCCTCCACCGCCGTCGGCTCCCAAATTCGCATCACAAATGCAATCGTCACTGGGATTCACCAAGAAAATCGCGTCGGAGGTGCCATGGAAATAGCCGTATTAATTCCGCTGTTTTGTGGAGGCATTTTTAAGCCGCCAATATTGGTGATAAAGTCAGCGACGGATTTTTGTTCAGCGGTCATTTATAAAGAATTCCCAACGACTCAACCAGCACAGCAGGATAACTGTTTTACATCTCTTGTGAAGGTTTGGGCACACAGCCTCAAACCTTCTGCAACAGTCAAATACGGGAACAGCCGGTCCGCGAGATCAGCAATGGTCATGCCCTGGGCGATCGCCAACGCTGCAATTTCGATGACCTCCCCACCTTCGGCGGCCACCACTTGAGCTCCCAGCAACCGCCCATTTGATCGGTCTGCCACCAGCTTAATGAAGCCACGGGTATCGAAACTGGCCAAGGCCCGGGGCACATGCTCCATTGAAAGCGTGCGGTGTTTAATGACGATCCCAGTTGTCCTGGCTGCTGTTTCGTTCAACCCCACCGTGGCGATCTGGGGGTCGGTGAAGACCACCCGCGGCACCACCGACAAATCAAGAAAAGCATCGCCCCCGGTCATGTTTGTCGCGGCCCGGGTGCCTGCGGCGGCGGCCACATACACCAACGCAAGCATGGCGGTGCAATCGCCCACGGCATAGATCCCTGGGACGTTTGTCGCCAAATGGTCGTCCACGATGATGGCGTGGTTGGGGTCGGTGGCTATCCCTACGGCTTCCAACCCCAAATCTTGAGTATTTGGATTGCGGCCGGTGGCCACCAGCAGATGGCTGCCATCGATCACTTGGCCTGGCACTTCCACTTGGAATTGCCCCTTGTCAAACACGATGCTTGATGCCTCGGTCTCCGTCATCACTAGGATACCTTCGTCTTCCAGGATCGTACGGATGGTCTGGCCAACGTTCGCATCTTCGCTTGGCAATAAGCCGACCCGCTCGATCAACGTTACTTGGGCGCCCAGATGATGGAAGGCTTGAGCCAGTTCCAGACCAATGGCCGAGCCGCCCAACACAACCAAATGTTCCGGGATTTCATCCGAAGCCAACGCGGTTTCTGATGTCCAATAGGGTGTTTCGGCCAGCCCCATAATGGGTGGCACCGCCGGCGAAGCCCCGGTGGCAATGAGAATGCGGTCGGCTGACACCGCCCCTTCACCACCATTGGCATCCCGCACCACCAAGGTGTTCGCAGACTTAAACCGGGCGCGGCCTTTAACCAAGGAAATGGCGGGATTGGCGTCTAAGACATCTTGATATTTTTTCTGGCGCAGTTGGTCGATCAACCCCTGCTGTTGGGCCAGTATCATCGGGCGGTCGATGGTTGGCGTCTGGGCAACCAAGCCAGCAATGCGCGGGTGGGATTGCGCCCAGGCGCCCTGGCCGGCACGCATCAAGAATTTCGACGGTACACAACCGGCGTTGACGCAGGTGCCGCCAAGGGTGCCGGATTCGATCATGGTCACCCGGGCGCCATTGTCGGCGGCGGCGATTCCCCCAGCAAAGGCAGAGGACCCGCTGCCAATAATGGCGATGTGTGTTCCGCGCCCGCCACTGGCTTTCACCGCAAGTCCATCCCTTAGGCCAACACCGAATACGGGGCCATTTGGCTCAGAGGTCTTCGATGCATCCGCTTCAATGCGTTCGTTGCCAATTTCTTGTCATTAAATCCATCCCGGTGCGTGTTGCAGTCCTAATTGCACCCACCTTGCAATCTGTAGCCACTACAGGTTCAAGCGATCTTTCGCAGTGTCACAAGGATGTGAATATCTATATCTGTAATAGGTATAGAATTGATTTAATGTTGATTGCCGAGGACAGCCGAATGAGCGAACAGCTTTCAATAGGCGCGGCGGCTAAACGCACCGGCGTGAAGACCGAGACCATTCGGTTCTATGAGCGGGAGGGTCTGATCCCGCCGCCTTTGCGCACCGACGGTGGCCACCGGGTGTATGATTCGAACCGAGTGGAGCGCTTGGCATTTATTCACCGGGCGCGGGAACTGGGGTTTCCGTTGGACCAAGTGCGCAGCCTGTTCAAGATGGTAGATGAACCCGGCCATTCGTGCGGCGAAGTGGGTGAATTGGCGGGAAATCATCTGCAAACCGTGCGGTCGCGCATCGCCGATCTGAGGGCCATGGAAAAAGTGCTTCGAGGCATGGTTTCGAGTTGCAGCGGCGGCACGGTGCCGGACTGCCCGATTATCGGCACGCTCCAGAACGCGACCTAGCCGTCTAAAGTCTCTGCCACCACCGGATTGACCAGGGTGCCGACGCCTTTGATTTCCACCTCCACCGTGTCGCCGTCTTTCAGGTAGATGGGCGGCTTGCGGGCGAAGCCGACCCCAGACGGGGTGCCGGTAATAATGACATCACCGGGAATTAGGACAGTGAATTTGGAAATGTAGGCGATGAGATCGGCCACGCCGTACGTGAGATCGTCCAAACGCCCATTCTGCAACACCGTGCCGTTGACCCGGGTTTCCAAAGTCATCTGATCCCAGGGCGGAACTTCGTCAGGTGTAACCAACCACGGGCCAAAGCCGCCGGTATCAGGAAAATTTTTACCTGCTGTGAACTGGGGTGAGTGTCGCTGCCAATCACGGACACTGGCGTCTTGGTAACAAGAATACCCCGCGACGAATTCCAGAGCGCTCGCCTGTGGGATGCGGCGCCCTTCCCGGCCAATCACCACTGCCAATTCGCCTTCGTAATCAAATTTGTCGGATTCCACCGGTTTGACGACGGCTTGGCGGTGCCCCACCTGGGTGTTGGCGTAGCGCACAAACAGGGTGGGAAATTTTGCCTTTGGCTTGCCGGTCTCCAAACGATGAGATTCGAAGTTCAAGCCGACGCAAATGATCTTTGACGGCCCCGGGATCACTGGCAAAAATTCGATATCAGCTTCGGCGAAGTTTGCGGGGTCGCCAAGTGCGGCGGCGGCAGCATCGCCAAGGCCATCTGCCGCTAAAGCGTGGCGCAGAGATCGAATGCCCCGGTCCGCCATGTGCGGCGCCAAATCGATGATCCCGCCGTCGTCTTTGACCACGCCGAAGCTGTCCCGCCCAGAAGATTTAAAACTTACGAATCGCACAGGCTTTTCTCCCAAAAATGTAGTGGAACAATGGCGGCAATTATTGATCCAGACCAGACCTTTCGCTTGGCCATCTGAGGCCCTATGCCTGGGGGCGAAAATGAATAAGATGCCAACCACTATTGTACCGCTGCTGCACCAATCCAGGCTGAACCGATGAGACTAATTTTGCGCGGCCCCGGAGGCCTGCCCGTCGATGTAAAACGCACCCGGCGCAAACGCACCGTGGGTATTGCGGTGGAAGATCGGCGGGTAAAAATCTACGCACCAAAATGGGTGGCCCTGCGGGAAATCCAGGAAATTATCCAAAAGCGCGCACCGTGGATCGACCGGCAGGTCCAACTGCAAGCAGCCCTGCCCACGGTCCCGCCCCGGCTGTTTGTGGATGGCGAGCACCTACCATTTTTGGGCCGGCAATATACCTTAAGGGTGGAGGTGGCCAGCAAACCGTCTGTGGCCTTAGATGGTGACCAGATTGCTGTGGCAATTGAACCCGAGGACGGCACCCTTCCATTCGCTGGGTCAGAATTCTTGGCCGGCCGCGCCGACGAAGTGCGCGATCAATTAATGGATTGGTACCAGGCCCAGGCGGAAGACACTCTGACCGAGGCCACCGATCGATATTCCGATCAGTTGGGCGTCGTCCCCAGTGCCATTAGCGTGCGCCACTACAGCAGCCAATGGGGCAGTTGCAGCATCAGCGGTCATATTCGCCTCAACCGGCGGATCATTTTCGCAGGGCGCCAGATCGCCGAATATGTGGTGGCCCACGAAGTGTCACATTTGAAACATCACAATCATTCCCGACGGTTTTGGGACTGCGTCGAAGAACTGGATGCGGATTTCCGCGAACATCGGGATTGGCTGCGTGAGCACGGGTCCACTTTGAACATCTGATGGCCGCGCCCCTTGTCATCCTACAAGACATCCACCTGACCTTTGGAGGAACCCCTTTGTTGGAGGGGACGGACCTCTCTATTTTAACACACGATCGCCTGTGTTTGGTGGGCCGGAACGGATCGGGGAAATCCACGCTTCTGAAAATAGTGGCGGGCATGATCGAACCCGACCAAGGGAATCGCACGGTGCGCCAGCGCGCCTCAGTCACTTATTTGCCCCAAGAACCGGATTTGGACGGATTCGCCACCACCTTGGATTACGTGGCGGCGGGCTTGGACAATCAACGGCCCACCAGCCGCGCCCTAGGCCTGTTGGCGCACATGGGGCTTGATGGCAGCGAGGACCCTGCCATTTTGTCGGAGGGCGAGCTGCGACGGTGTGCTTTGGCCAAGGTTCTGGCTCCAGAACCCGATGTCTTGTTGCTGGACGAGCCCACCAATCATTTGGATTTACCGACCATTGAATGGCTGGAAAACGAGCTGGATCGATTGCGGTCAGCCTTGGTGTTGATTAGCCATGACCGGCGGTTTTTACAACGCCTTAGTAAAAAAACTTTGTGGTTGGACCGGGGGGAAGTCCACCGCCTGAACCGGGGTTTTGCTGAATTTGAAGGCTGGCGTGACAATTTATTGGAACAGGAAGAACGCGATCGTCACAAACTGGATCGTAAAATCGTCGCCGAAGAGCATTGGGTACGGTATGGGGTCACCGCCCGGCGCAAGCGCAATCAAAACCGGCTGCGGGCCCTACACGCTTTGCGCAAGAATCGACGGGACCATAATGGCCCGGTGGGAAACGTAAAAATGATCCACAGCGAGGCCAATTTGTCCGGCAAGCTGGTGTTAGATGCCGAGGCCATGTCGAAAAGCTTTGGTGACCGGTCGATCATTCGCGATGGCTGGATCCGGATGCTGCGTGGGGATCGCCTGGCGATTGTCGGCCCCAATGGGTCAGGTAAAACCACGTTGCTGAGGCTGTTTACCGGCGCCTTGAAGCCGGATTCTGGGGTGGCCATTCGCGGTTCGAACCTACAAATGGTTACCCTGGATCAGCGCCGAGAAAAACTGGATCCCAAGCAATCCCTGGCCGATGCTCTGACCGGAGGCAACAGCGACCAGGTGATGGTTGGCGGTAACTCCCGGCATGTCATGGGCTACATGAAGGACTTCTTGTTTTCACCGGAACAGGCCCAGACCCCGGTCGGAATGTTGTCGGGGGGTGAGCGCGGGCGGCTAATGCTGGCCCGGGCGTTGGTCACGTCGTCGAATTTACTGGTGTTGGACGAACCGACAAACGACCTGGATTTGGAAACCCTGGATTTGTTGCAAGAATTATTGGCCACCTATGTGGGCACAGTTCTGTTGGTCAGCCACGATCGGGACTTTATTGACCGGGTCGCTACATCAGTCTTCGCTGCCGAAGGCAATGGTAAATGGACCGAATACGCCGGGGGGTATTCCGACATGATCGCCCAGCGGGGGACAACCACAGACCCCTACCTGACCGAGCCCTCCGCACCGAAGCCCAAGCGAACGGGAAATTCAAAAGCCACCTCGCGCACCCAATCCAAACGCCGACTTGGGTTCAAGGAAAGGAATGCCTTGAACTCCCTCCCCAACCAAATTGCCTGGATGGAACAATTGATCGCTGCCCTGCGCGCCGAGTTGGCCGACCCGGATTTATTTAGGCGAGACCCGGCTGGATTTGAGGCCAAGGCATCGGAATTAGAATCCGCCCTGTCGAATTTATCCCAAGCCGAAGATCAGTGGCTGGAATTAGAGGCCTTGCGCGAAGATTTGGAGCGCTAAATATCGGGGTGACACTGAAGTCCCTGCGCTCAAGGCCCAAACGACAGCATTCCGGTCGCCTACAGGATTTGGCTAAGGAACAGCTTGGTGCGGTCGGACTTGGGATTTTCGAAAAATTCCTTTGGCGTATTTTCTTCGACAATCTGACCGGCATCCATGAAGATCACCCGGTCGGCGACCTGTTGTGCGAATCCCATTTCGTGGGTGACCACTAACATGGTCATCCCACTTTCGGCCAAATCTACCATCACATCCAGCACTTCTTTGATCATTTCGGGATCCAGCGCCGATGTGGCTTCGTCAAACAACATGATGTTGGGGCGCATGCACAGGCTGCGGGCAATGGCCACACGTTGTTGTTGACCGCCTGACATCTGGTCGGGGTATTTGCTTGCTTGTTCCGGGATTTTCACCTTGGTCAAATATTCCATGGCCGTTCTCTCGGCTTCTTCCTTGGGAATTTTGCGCACCCAAATCGGCGCCAAAGTACAGTTTTCAAGGACCGTCAAATGTGGGAACAAATTGAACGATTGGAACACCATGCCTACTTCACGGCGCACAGAATCGATGTTTTTCAAATCGTTGGAAAGCTCGGTGCCATCCACAACGATCGACCCTTGCTGGTGATGTTCTAAACGATTGATGCAGCGAATTAGTGTTGATTTGCCCGACCCAGAAGGCCCGCAGATCACAATTTTTTCTCGCTTCGCAACTGTCAGGTCGATATCCCGCAAAACGTGAAGAACACCGAACCATTTGTTCAGCCCTCGGATTTCGATGACGGCGTTTGGATCTGTATCGACGGCGCCTGTATTTGTGTCAGTCATTGTCCCGTTTCCTATCAGCGCGATGTGTCCAAGCGTCGCTCGAGGCTCAACGAGTAGCGCGATATTGAAAAGCAAACCGTGAAAAATGCCAGCGCGATAATTGCGTACGTTTCGATACCAAGACCCAGCCAGTCCGGATTTGCCACCATGGACCGGCCAATGTTCAGAATGTCGAATAAGCCAATGACGATGACCAACGTCGTGTCCTTGAACAAGGCGATGAACGTGTTAACGATCCCGGGAATGGAATACTTCAAGGCTTGGGGCAGAATGATCAGCCCCATGGATTTCCAATAACTCAAGCCCAGAGCCTGGGCAGCTTCGTACTGGCCCCGGTCGATGCCGGCAAGACCACCGCGAATGACCTCGGCCATATAGGCGGAGGCAAAAGCGGTGACCACGATGATCACCCGGACAACCAAGTCCATGCTGAATTGCGGCGGCAAGAACAACGGCAACAACATGGCGGCTGTGAACATCATGGTGATCAAGGGAACGCCCCGGAACACTTCGATGAACATTACGCAAAAAATCCGCACGAACGGCAGCTGTGATCTTCGGCCCAGGGCCAACAAAATTCCGACGGGCAAGGAAAGAAAAATGCCTGACAACCCAACAGTGATATTCAGCATAAAGCCGCCGAATTTGTTGGTGGGTATTTCTTCCAGCCCAAACCCACCGATCAACAAAAATGTCGCAATAAACGGATAGGCCAGTGAAAACCAACGCCCATATTTTGCCCCGGGCAGGTTGTCGAACAGCAAGGGTGCCAATGCCGGGATTAGCAAGATCAAAGCGATGTTTACGCGCCAAGTCTGTTCGGATGGGTAGAACCCGTAAAGGAATTGCCCGATCCGCTGATCCAGAAACACCCAGCAGGCGCCGATCTCCCCTTCGCAGGCAAAACGATCAGTGCCCACGTATGTGGCATCAAAAAATGCCCACATCAACAACGGCGGTACGATCAGCCAAATCACGTAGAACCCTAAAAGGGTTAGGCCCACGTTGACCCAGGACGACAGCAAATTGGTACGCACCCATCCCACAATACCCACAGTGGATGCTGGCGCTGCGCGGTTCAGAATCATCTCGGTATAGGGTCTGTGGAATCCTTCGGTCATCGTTCTACCAAGGCAACTCTGGAGTTGTACCAATTCATGAAAGCCGATGTGGAAAGGCTGAGGCTGAGGTACACAGCCAGCCAAATGGCCACGATCTCGATGGAATGACCGCTTTGGTTCAAGGCGGTGTTGCCCACCGAAACCAAGTCTTGGTATCCGACGACGATGGCCAACGACGAATTCTTGGTCAGGTTCAAATACTGACTGGTCAGAGGTGGCACGATCACGCGCAAGGCCTGGGGAATAATGACTTTGCGCATGGTTTGCCCGGGTCGCAGCCCCAGGGCATAGGCCCCCTCCGTCTGGCCTTTGTTGACAGCCAAAATCCCAGCACGCACCGTTTCCGCAATGAACGACCCGGTGTACAGGGTCAATGCCCACCACAAGGCCACCAATTCCGGGGTGATGTTCAACCCGCCGGAAAAATTGAATCGACCGGGAACCGGCACGTCGAAACTTAAGGGCCGACCCAGCATCAGGAACAACAAAACCGGGAACAAGAAGATCAACATCAAGTTGACCCACAGGCTGGGAAATCCCTGGCCAGTGGCAATCCGGCGGCGGGTTGCCCAGCCGGAAATGATCAATGCGACAAATAACCCGATAATCGCGGTGACGATCACCAAGCCAAAACCGGGCTCCACAACCGGTGCTGGGAACCGGACCCCGCGATTGTTCAGAAAAACCGCGTTGCCGATGGACAGACTGTCAGCGACTCGGGGCAATCCAGAAAGAATGGTCCACCAGAAAATGATTTGCAGCAGCAAGGGAACGTTGCGGGTGCCTTCCACATAGACCCCCGCCATGCGCGAAATCATCCAGTTGTTGGACAGCCGCAGCACCCCCATAACGAAGCCAACGATGGTCGCTGTAATGATGCCAAGGACCGACACCAACAAGGTATTCAGGAGCCCAACCAAAAGCGCCCGACCAAAAGTCGAGGTCGACGAATATTCAATCAGATTTTGGTTGATCTCGAAAAACGCTTGGTCGGCAAGAAACCCGAACCCGAGTCCCAAGCCCGCTTGTTCCAGATTCTTATTGGTGTTGAAAACAAGGAACCAAACGACGGCAATCAGGCCGCCTACTAACAGCACCTGAGAAACGATCCCCCGGGCGCGTTCGTTGGTCCACAGGCTCCCCGAGCTAGACTCAGACTTTTGAATTTCGGCCATGATCAAACCTTGGGCCTCTCTCTGAAATCAGAGAGAGGCCCGCAGCTCGATTGGTTTAGCGCATCGGCGGTGCGTAGAGAATACCGCCGTCCTTGTACAATGCGTTCTGGCCACGTGCGAGACCAAGCGGAGTGTCGGTCCCGAGAAAGCGTTCAAACACTTCGCTGTAGTTACCGACGGCAGCAATCACGTCCACTGCCCAATCAGCGCGCAGGCCCAGCATTTCGCCGAGCGAGCCTTCAGACCCCAGCATCCGATTGATTTCCGGATTGTTGGTGCCCTGAGCCATCGACCGAACGTTACCCTGGTTGACGCCCAATTCTTCGGCGTTGATCAGGACGTTCAGAGTCCAGCGTGCGATGTCGGCCCACTCGTCATCGCCCTGGCGGACCAGCGGTCCAAGGGGCTCTTTCGAGACAATTTCCGGGAAGACCATGTGATTTTCCGGATCTTCAAAGGTCGACTTAGTGGCGGCTAGACCCGATGCGTCTGTTGTGTACACATCGCAACGCTCAGCCAAGTATGCCACGCGGGCTTCTTCGTTGGTTTCGATCGGCACAGGTTCGTAGCTGATGCCGTTGCTGCGGAAGAAGTCAGCCAAGTTCAGTTCGGTGGTCGTACCGGTCTGAATGCACACCGAAGCGCCGTCCAATTCTGTGGCGCTGGAGATCCCCAAGGATTTGCGACCGATGAAACCTTGGCCGTCATAGTAGGACACACCGATGAATGTGAAGCCTAGGTCCACATCACGGGAGAATGTCCAAGTGGTGTTCCGGGCTAGAGCGTCGATTTCACCAGATGACAATGCTGGGAACCGATTCGCGCCGGTCAGATTGTGATATTCCACGGCGCCCGGATCACCGAGAACCGCAGCGGCCAACGCCTTGCAGTATGCCACATCAAAGCCAATCCATTCGCCTGCATCGTTGGTGTATGCGAACCCGGGCAGCCCCGTGTTAATTCCGCATTTCAGAACGCCGGCTGCCTGGACGTCTGCCAGGGTTCCAGCTTGCGCGACCGAGGCGGCACTCATGACGGACATGCCAGCAAAGGCCAACGCGGTTGCAATTTTGGCGACTTTCATTCTCTTCCCTCCCAATAAGTTACCCAATAATTCAATTGGTAAGATGGATACTGCGGTCCGAACGACTCAAAATCAACCTGTACACACGAAACGCAGGGCTGGGCTACGGAAATTGTGGCGAAAAATGACAGCAAAAGACGTTGACAAGAAAGGCTTTGCGGGTATTCTCGCGCCCGGTCATTGGCGCGGCCGAAATTGGCGCCCAAGCACACATTGGAAATTCTATGTTCGCGGTCATCCGCTCTGGCGGCAAGCAATACAAGGTCGCCCAAAACGAAGTCATTGTGGTTGAGCGCATGGCTGGGAAATCCGGATCTTCCATTGATCTGGGCGATGTTTTGATCGTCGGCGACGGCACCAAAACCACCGTCGGAAAACCCACAGTCGACGGCGCCAAGGTCCAGGCCACCGTGGTCGAGCATTCCCGTGGCGACAAAATCAAGGTGTTCAAGCGCAAGCGGCGCAAGGGCTATCGGCGCACCGCAGGCCATCGCCAGCTGACCACCGTGCTGCGCATTTCGGAAATTACCGCGCCGGGTATGAAGGCCACCCAAGCCGCCGCGAAGCCGCAGGCCGCTGCGAAGCCGAAGGCTGGAGCGAAGGCGGCTGTAAAGCCGGAAGCGGTGGCAAAACCCAAAGCTGCTGCCAAGACCAAATCCGCAGCGAAGCCAGCTGCGAAGCCGAAGGCTGAAGCGAAAGCGGCCGCCAAAATAGAGGCAGAAGCGAAGGCGGCTGTAAAGCCGGAAGCGGCGGCAAAACCCAAAGCTGCTGCCAAGACCAAATCCGCAGCGAAGCCAGCTGCGAAGAAGCCCGAAGCCAAGAAGGACAAAGACTAATGGCCCATAAAAAAGCCGGTGGCAGTTCCCGCAACGGCCGCGATACCGCTGGGCGCAGGCTGGGACTGAAGAAATTCGGCGGGCAGTCGGCGATTTCTGGCAACATTTTGGTACGCCAACGGGGGACAAAATTCTTTGCGGGCACCGACGTCGGAATGGGCAAGGATCACACCTTGTTCGCCATGGCCGATGGCCGGGTGAAATATGCCAAAGGCCGCGCCGGTCGGACATACGTTTCCATCGAACCGGCGAACTAGCACCCCCGACATTTTCCGCCCGATAAACCGCGCCTTCGGGTGTGGGGTATTTCACTAGGCGCGGAGCCCTTTGGGTTGCTTTAAGCCGCTGCGGCGGCGCAATTTACTGACATGAAGTTTCTAGATCAGGCAAAAGTCCATATTCGGGCGGGAGACGGCGGCGCCGGGTGCGTCAGTTTCCGCCGCGAACGGAACCTGCCCAAAGGCGGTCCTAACGGCGGCAACGGCGGCAACGGCGGCACCGTTTGGGCGGAGGGCACGGCTGGTCTGAACACCCTTATCGACTTTCGCTTCCAGCAACATTTCCGCGCCAAGAATGGTCGCCAAGGGGAAGGCTCGTTGCGATCCGGCGCCGCTGGCGAGGACATCGTGTTGCGGGTCCCCGCCGGCACGCAAATGTTTGACGTGGAAGACGGAGAATTGCTGGCCGAGGTCTCGGCACCAGGCGAGCGCGTGTTATTGGCCAAGGGCGGCGAAGGTGGCCTTGGCAACGCACACTTTAAGTCATCCACACGCCGCGCCCCGCGCATGGCTCAACCCGGCACCCCCGGCGATGAACGGTGGATGCGTCTGTCCTTGCGGCTGATCGCCGACGCCGGGATAGTCGGGCTGCCAAACGCCGGCAAATCGACGTTTCTTTCGGCGGTGTCACGGGCCAAGCCAAAGGTCGCGGAATACCCGTTCACCACCCTGCACCCCAGCCTGGGAGTGGCCTACACCCAGGATCGGGAATTCGTACTGGCGGACATTCCGGGTTTGATCGAAGGCGCCCACGAGGGTACCGGCCTGGGCCATCAATTCCTGAGCCATGTGGAGCGGTGCAAAATTTTACTGCACTTGATGGACGGGACAATCGACGATGTGGCCGAGGCCTATCGCACCATCCGCGAAGAATTAGTTCAGTACGGCCATGGCTTGGCGGACAAGCCGGAAATCGTGGCCCTGAACAAATGCGACGCGCTAACGGACGCTGACCGCGACCAAAAGCGTGACGCTTTGGCATCTGCGTGTGGTGCAGAGGTATTGGCCATATCAGCCGTCTCCGGGCTGGGGGTAGCCGCATTGACCGGGCGTATCCTTGAGGACCTGCCGATTATCGAGGACGCGGACGATGAGCCCGAGACCGAATCGGCGGAAGGATGGTCACCGTGACTAGCCGCCTGAGCAATGCCCGGCGCATTGTCGCCAAAATAGGTTCCGGCCTGGTGGTCAATACCGTTTCGGGAAAACTGCGTTCCCAATGGCTGGATTCCCTGGTCAAAGACGTGGCGCGGTGCCGCAATCGCGACCAAGACGTGGTGTTGGTGTCGTCCGGGGCCATCGCTCTGGGGCGTTCGGCTTTGGGGTTGCCACCTGGGCCGCTAAAATTGGAAACCTATCAGGCCGCTGCCGCCGCTGGCCAAAGCCGCCTCGCCTACGCCTATGCCGAGGCTTTGGAAAAGCACGGCATCGACGCTGCCCAGGTTTTGCTCACCGGCGACGACACAGAATCCCGCCGGCGCTACCTGAACGCCAGCAACACCATGGCCACCTTGTTGCAGTTAGGCGCCGTGCCAGTCATCAATGAAAACGACACCGTAACCACCGAAGAAATTCGGTTCGGCGATAACGACCGCCTGGCCGCTCGGGTCGCGCAAATGGTCAGCGCCGACGTGTTGGCCTTGCTGTCCGACGTGAACGGCTTGTACACCTCCGACCCCGCCAAGGGCGACGGGGGGGAGCTGGTGCGCGAGGTCGCTGCCATCACCCCGGAAATTGAAGCCATGGCCGGCTGGGCGCGGACGGACCACGGGTCCGGTGGGATGGTCACTAAAATATCGGCGGCGCGGATCGCCAACAGCGCCGGGTGCGCCGTCGTGCTGTCCAAGGGATCCGTAAATGCGCCGTTAGAAGCCGTGGAAAACGGTGCGGACTGCACCTGGTTCCTGCCCACAGACACCCCACGCACCGCCCGTAAAAACTGGATCGCTGGAGGCTTGACCACTCAAGGAGCGCTGATCTTGGACGACGGCGCTGTCCAGGCCCTGAACAGCGGCAAGAGCCTGTTACCCGCCGGAGTGGGGGCTGTGGAAGGGGCGTTTCAGCGCGGCGACGCCGTGATCTTAAAAAATTCCGCCGGAGCCGAAATCGGCCGCGGATTGTGTGCCTATTCTCTGGACGACGCCCAGCGAATTTTGGGTCACAAAAGCGGTGAATTCGAAGCGCTGCTGGGATACCGTGGACGGGACGAAATGATCCACCGGGACGACTTGGTGCTAACCGAGGAAGGTAAATGACCGCCGCAGTAAAGACCGATGACGTGAGCGTCATCATGGCCGGGATCGGTGCCGCCGCGCGGAATGCTGCGGGGCCCATGGCCCAGGCGTCGACCGAGGCAAAAAACAAAGCCCTGACCGTCGCGGCGGAAACCGTAGTGTCCTCCACACCGGAGATTTTTGCGGCCAACGCAATCGATGTGGAGGCGGCGAAAACAAAGGGATTGTCGGCCGCCATGATCGATCGGCTGGTGCTGACAGAAGATCGCATCGCAGCCATGGCCAATGGACTTGTTGAAATCGCCGCGCTCGACGATCCCGTGGGGGCGGTGATCACCGAATGGGATCGGCCAAATGGTTTGCATATTTCCCGGGTGAGGGTGCCCCTGGGGGTCATCGGCGTCATTTACGAATCGCGCCCGAACGTCACCGCCGACGCCGGGGCGCTTTGTTTGAAGTCCGGCAACCCGGCGATCCTGCGCGGCGGGTCGGAAAGTTTTCATTCCTCTCGGGCGATTTTTAGGACCCTGCAGGCCGGAGTGTCGGCGGCAGGTCTGCCGGCCGGTGCCCTGCAATTGATCCCCACACGGGACCGCGATGCGGTGGGGGCCATGTTGGCCATGAGCGACACCATCGACGTGATCATCCCCCGCGGCGGGCGTTCGTTGATTGTGCGGGTTCAACGCGACAGCCGGGTGCCGGTGTTCGCGCACCTGGAGGGCGTGTGCCATGTGTATGTGCACCAAGATGCCGACAAGAACATGGCCCGGGACATCGTGGTCAACGCCAAGATGCGCCGCACCGGGGTTTGCGGTGCCGCCGAAACCTTGTTGGTGGACCGATCTGTGCGCGACAGCCATTTGCCGATGATTTTGGATGCCCTGGCCGATGCTGGCTGCGCCGTACGCGGTGACGCGGAAACTCAGGACCTAGACTTGCGCGCCACCGAGGCAGGGGAAGACGATTGGCGGGCGGAATATCTCGACGCCATCATGGCGGTGCGGGTGGTGGACGGACTGGACCAAGCCATCGACCACGTGAACACATATGGGTCCCATCACACGGACGCCATCGTCACCGCCGACAATGCCGCCGCCGAAACATTTTTGGCCCAGGTGGACAGCGCCATTGTTTTGCAAAACGCCTCGACCCAATACGCCGACGGCGGCGAGTTTGGCATGGGCGCGGAAATCGGAATCTCCACCGGCCGCCTCCATGCCCGGGGACCCGTGGGGGTGGAGCAACTGACCACTTTTAAATACGTGATCCACGGCACCGGTCAGACCCGCCCTTGATTGCCCCAGTGAACGGTGGCGGTGGCGGGCGCCCTGGCCGGTCGCTTTTGCCAAATCCAATGCTGCCGAAGCGAGTTGGCTTGTTGGGGGGGTCGTTCAATCCCGCCCATTCCGGACACCTGCTGATCAGTCAGTTGGCCTTGGATATCCTTGCCCTTGACCAAGTGTGGTGGCTGGTTTCTCCCCAAAACCCGATGAAATTGGCCCACGACATGGCGCCGATCAGCGTCCGGATTGCCTATGCCACCGATTTCGCGGCGACAGAGCCCAGAATTTTGGTCAGTGATATGGAGCTGCACCTGGGCACCCAATACACCGCCGACACCCTGCCCAAAATTCAGGCCCGGTTCCGCGGCATTCGTTTTGTCTGGATCATGGGTGCCGATAACCTTGTGCAAATCCATCGCTGGCGGCAATGGACCCGAATCTTCAAATCCATGCCAGTTGCGGTCTTTGACCGCCCCACCTATTCTTTTCGCGCAAAGTCGGGCATCGCCGCCCGCCGCTTTGCCGCAAACCGGGTAAGCCAAACACGGGCGGCAAGATTAGCGGATCAGCCGGCGCCGGCGTGGATATTTTTATCGGCAGCGACGGACACCGCGTCCGCCACCGCCATTCGCAAGGACAAAATAGGCTTGGGATCAGGAGCAACAGATCATCGCGCGTAAACGCAAATCACCTGCAACAAGCCCTTCGGAAGAGCTGCTGAAGATCGTCGAAACGTCGTTGGATAACGACAAAGCCGAAATGGTGGTTTCCATCCCGTTGTCCGGCAAATCTTCCATCGCCGATTATATGGTTGTCGCCTCTGGCACCTCGACCCGTCAGGTTGGGGCCATAGCCCATCATTTGGTCCAGCACATCAAGACCGGGGGATTTGATCGCCCGGGCGTGGAGGGTCTGGGCCAATGCGATTGGGTGTTGATCGACGCGGGCGATGTCATCGTCCACTTGTTCCGGCCTGAAATCCGAGAATTCTATAACCTCGAAAAAATGTGGACCGCGGACTTGGAGAATGAGTCCGAACAGGCCGCGTTATGAGCGTTAAATCGATAATTCGTAGGCCGGTCGTCCTGTGTGTGATGGACGGCTGGGGCCACCGGGAAGACCCCAAAGACAACGCCATCGCCATCGCCAAAACACCGAATTACGATCTGCTGTTGCGGTCATGCCCTACCGGATTTTTGGCCACATCGTCAGCGGAGGTGGGCCTGCCCGAAGGCCAAATGGGAAATTCAGAAGTCGGCCACATGAACCTGGGCGCCGGGCGTACGGTCCAACAAGTGCTGCCAAGGATCGACGCCGCCACCGACGATGGCTTCGCCCACAACGACGGCATGAACCAATTGGTCACGGCCTTGAAGGATAGCGGCGGCACGTGCCATTTGCTGGGGCTGTTGTCCCCGGGCGGCGTGCATTCCCACATGAGCCACTTGGGCCATGTGGCCAAGGCAGTGGCGCGCCACGGTATCCCTGTGCTGTTTCACATTTTCACCGATGGCCGGGACGCGCCGCCACAAAGCGCCCTGGAATATCTGGATTGGCTCGGGTCCGACTTGGCGGCTATGGACAGCGTGAAAATCGCCACTGTCACCGGGCGCTATTTCACCATGGACCGGGATAACCGCTGGGGGCGCGCCTCCCGCGGGTATCGGGCGGTGGCGGAAGGCGATGGTTTGAAATCCACATCCGCCCAAAATGCCATTGAAGAAGGCTACGCCCGGGACGAGACTGACGAATTCCTGCAGCCGACCATCATTGGCAATTATGACGGCATGGTTGATGGCGACGGGTTCTTGATGGTGAATTTCCGCGCCGACCGGGCCCGGCAGATTTTGAGCGCGCTGGTAGAAACGAAATTTTCAGGCTTTGCCCGGGACCGCCAGATTAAGTTCGCCGTCGCCGCGGGCATGGCGGCGTACTCTGACCGGCTCAGCGAATTGATGATCACGTTGTTTCCCCAGGAGCCCCTGGCGGACACTATGGGCGATTTGGTGGCCCGGGCCGGATACCGGCAACTGCGCATCGCCGAAACCGAAAAGTACGCTCACGTGACGTTCTTTTTTAATGGCGGCGACGAAATGGTGTTCACCGGCGAGGACAGGGTGTTGGTGCCGTCGCCAAAGGTCCGCACCTATGACCAAAAGCCCGCCATGTCGGCCCCCGAACTGACAGACCGACTGGAAGAAGCCATTCAATCGGACATCTACGATTTCATTTTGGTCAATTACGCCAACGCCGACATGGTGGGGCATAGCGGCGATTTGCGTGCTGCGGTCCAGGCCGTGGAGACCGTGGACATGTGTTTGGGCCGACTGGAATCTGCCGTGACCCGGGCAGGCGGTGTGTTGTTTGTCACCGCGGATCATGGCAATGCCGAAGTCATGCGCGACGCCGATACCGGCGAGCCCCACACCGCCCACACCACCTTTCCGGTACCTGCAATATTGGTCAACGCGCCGTCACACATCACCGGGCTGACCAATGGGCGGCTCGCCGACATTGCCCCCACATTGCTGCCGTTCTTGGGGATTGAGCAGCCTGACGCCATGACCGGGCAATCGTTGCTGATAACCAGCGGCCCAAAGGCCGACTAGCTGTTGTCCAGTGGGCGCCTCGCCATGGCCCTCCTTGCGGCTGCGCTTTTCGTCGGCCCCGTAAATGCCCAAGACGAATTGCGGCGGCTAGATCGCCTGGAAGAACAGCTGCGACAAAGCCGGGAACGCCAACAACAGCTGGGGGCCGAAGCCGAACGATTGATCCTGGAGCTTGAAGAGCTGCGAGACGGGATGATCGTCGCCGCCCAGGAAGTGTTGCGTCTGGAAGGTGAGCTAACCGCAATCGAGACCCGTTTGGCCGGAATGCGCGCGGAAGAATCCGTCAAAGCCGCCGCGGTCCAGAGCCAGTCCGAAGAATTGGCGGTGGTCCTGGCCAGTCTGGCACGCATCGCCCGCCAGCCGCCGGAAACCTTGATCGCCGGGCCAGGGGCAGCAGTGGATGTGGTGCGATCGTCCCTGTTGCTGGCGTCGGTACTGCCAGCCCTGGGGGCCCGGGCGGAAACGCTGAACGCCGAGCTTCGGGCCGTGCGGGGTTTGCGCGATGAAATCACTGAAAAGCAACTGGAATTGGTGCTGGCCACCGACCGCCTTGAAAAACAGCGTGAGACCCTGACCCAGATGTTAGAGCGTAATAATTCCCAACAAGAACAAACCCAGGCAGAGCGCGCCACAGAGCGCGCAAGAATGGAGGATTTGGCGGAACAGGCCGGTGATCTCCGAGAATTGATCGGTCGCCTGAATGAAGAGGAAAATGCCGGATTGGCGCTGCCACCGGTGCCCTCCCGATCGTTTGCCCAGGCCAGGGGCCAGGTTCCGCTGCCAGTGCAAGGCCAAGTGGTCCAGCGGTTTGGCGCAGTGGACGGCCTGGGGGCGGTGGCACGGGGACTAACCGTGGAAACCCGGTTGGAAGCCCGGGTCGTGGCGCCTTTTGATGGCAAAATCGTGTTTGCTGGGCCATTCCGAAGGTATGGCCTACTCTTGATCATCGCCCATGGCGAGGGGTACCATACGCTCATTGCTGGGCTTGCCCGCATCGATGCCCAAGTGGGCCATTGGCTCCTGTCCGGAGAACCAGTTGGCTTGGCTGGGGGCGAGGGAGCCGAGAAGTCGACGGTCTATGTTGAATTGCGGCACGACGGGGAACCGATAAACCCGTCAGCGTGGTTCGCAGGCCGGTAAAGGGGCTTTTGATGCCTGGGTGGACATGGGTCCAATCAGGCGACACCAAATTCCGGGGGCTTCGGTCCTGCGAATTTGAACGGCTTGGGAAGAAGAGGAAATCGTATGATTAAGGCGGGCCTTTCATCGGCAATTGTCGCCGTATGGCTTGTGGCGGTCCCCACCAGCGCCGGCGCTGCGGACGCCAGGTCGACATACGAGCAGTTGAACCTGTTCGGTGACGTTTTCGAATTGGTCCGCGCCCGCTATGCGGGTGAGGTGAACGAGTTGCGGCTGATCAACGCCGCCATCGATGCGATGCTGACATCGTTGGATCCCCATTCAAGCTTTATGGATGCCGAGAGATATGGCGCCATGCAGGAACGCACCAGTGGTGAATTCGGCGGATTAGGCATCGAAGTCCGCATGGATGAAGGGTTCGTCTTGGTGGTCCGGCCTATGCCCGACACCCCCGCAGAGCGCGCTGGCGTTGAAGCCGGCGATCACATCACCCACCTGGATGGCAACGACGTGACCGGCATGGCCTTGTCGGACGCCGTCGATCTGATGCGCGGCAGGGTCAACAGCACCATCGAACTGACCGTCGAACGCGAAGGCGTGGCCGACCCCTTTAACATCACAGTGACGCGAGCGGTCATTCGCATGGCCTCGGTGCGGTACCGGGTCGAAGGCAACGCTGCGTACATTTTAATCACGTCGTTTTCCGAGCAAACCGAATCCGGCATCAAGCGCGCTATGGCCGAATTGCGCGATGAATTGGGCGACGACTTCGAAGGCGTCATTTTGGATCTGCGCGGCAACCCTGGTGGGTTGCTGGAGCAATCGGTGGCGGCTACCGAAGCATTTTTAGATCGCGGCGAAGTGGTGGCGACCCGGGCCCGTGATCCGTCTCGGGTTCAGCGCTATACCGCCCGGCGCGGCGATCTGGCCGATGGCAAGCCGATCGTTGTATTGATCAACGGCGGTTCAGCTTCGGCATCCGAGATTGTCGCCGGAGCCCTGCAAGATCATCAACGGGCTTTGATTGTCGGTACCCGATCGTTCGGCAAAGGGTCGGTGCAAACCATCATGCCCATGGGCGTTTATGGTGCCCTGCGTCTGACCACATCGCGGTATTACACACCGTCGGGACGGTCCATTCAGGGCACTGGCATCACCCCCGACGTGTTGGTGGAACAGGCTCAGGTGGAGCTGTTGTTCCCCAAACCCCCGGAAATCGGACCGGATGGTCAGGAAATTGTACCGTTTGATACGGGGCCCATCGATTACCAGCTCGCCCGCGCGTTGGATTTGCTCCACGGTATGGCGGTGTTCCAGGGCGGTTTGGCAGCAAATTAGGGCGACGGATATGAAAATGCAGGTGATGCGGAGCACTCTGACCGCCGGGATGGCGGCGTTGGCATTTTTGGCCACGCCATCGTTTGGCCAGGCTGCCGACCCCAAAACGTACGAAGTCTTGAACTTGTTTGGCGATGCCTTTGACAGGGTGCGTTCGGCCTATGTGGAAGAAGTCGCCGACGAGGCCCTGATCGGCGCCGCCATCAACGGGATGTTAGCGGCCCTTGATCCGCTTTCGCGGTTTTATACGCCGGAGCAACACGCGGCGCTTCAAACCCAAAACATTCGTACCTATGACGGTCTGGGGCTGGCAGTGACCATGGATGGTGGCGTAGCCATGATTATTGCGGCCATTGATGGCGGTCCCGCCGACCGGCTGGGGCTGATGCCGGGGGACTTGATCGTCGAGATCAATACCACACCGGTCTATGGCATGACCCTGGATCAAACGATCGCTGACCTGATTGGGACTCCGGGAACCATGGTGGATTTGACCATGGTGCGCCCTGGGACCGACCCGTTCCTGGCTTCCATGGTGCGGGAATCCGTCGCGGTGCCAGAGGTCAGCTTCCGCACCCAGGACACCGTCGGCTACATTCGCGTTCCCTTGTTCACCGACACTTCGGCGGCAGACGTATCCAATGCGATCGCGGCCATCCGACAAAACCTTGGCGATGGCCTGGAAGGCCTTGTCTTAGATTTGCGGAACAATCCTGGGGGCGCGTTTGATCAGGCTGTTGAGGTCGCCGACCTGCTAATGGATGGCGGCGATATTGCGTCGTCCCGCGGGAAGTCCGATGAGAACACCCAAAATTGGGTGGCCGACGCTGGCGATCTTCTAAATGGCCTGCCCATTGTTCTGTTGGTCAACGGTGGCACAGCAGCAGCAGCAGAAGTTGTCGCCGGGGCGTTCAAAAGCAGCAGCCGGGCTATTTTGTTGGGCGAAAATACATTCGGCAAAGGGTCGGTGCAGACCATCGTTCCCATGGGCGACTTCGGCTTCGTTCAGCTGACGACGGCGTACTATTACACCCCGAGCGGTGTCTCCATTGACGATGCCGGTATAGCCCCTGAAATCGTGGTGGAACTGTCGCTGGTCATTCTCGAGACCCGGAATTTCCCACGGCGCACGGAAGCCGATCTTCGCGGCGCCCTGGATGTGCCCGAAGAAGGCGGCGACGAAGTGGCGGAAGAAGAGGTCACGGTCGATGACGCAACGCCGGACTATCAGCTTGCGCGGGCCTTTGACTTAATGCACGCTTTGGCACTATTAAATCAGCAGGCGGCAGCGAATTAGACCCACTCTGACGTTCGTGCGGCGCGCCGCCGCTGTACATGACAATGCGGCCGGAAACGTTGAGCCCGGCCGGGGATGGCACCCGTAGCCGACGACGACGACATTGATGACGATTTTGAGGACGACGATTCCGGCGGAAAGGACCCGTTTGAAAGCGACGATGACGCTGCCCGTCTAGATACCAGCAGTTCTGGGGACGATGACGACGACTTCGATTTCGACGATGGCAGCGACGAGGATGGCGATTACGACGAAAATGAAACCTTCGAAGCCGACGAGGAAAACGATCGTCCCCGGCCGATTTATCTGAATCCCTTGCTCCTGACCTCGGTCGCCTTGTTCTTGGCAATCGTCGGATTGGTCACCTGGATGATCATTGGATTCGACGAGGCCGCGTACAAGGAAGCCACCGGCCCGGTCGGAAAGTACGCCGTAGTGCCGCCAACGGTTTTGGCCCAGGCCGACCCACCGCCTGCGATCAATCCGCCCGCACCGGCACCGCCGCCCGACGAGCCCGTTGTGGCGGATTTGGGCGAGGCAGCACCCGGAGCCCTGGAGCCAGAACCGAATGTACCACCGCCTGGGCCTGAGCCGGCGCCGCTGCCAGAATCAGAGCCCGAGCCGGCACCACAACAGCCCGCCCCAGCACCAGCGGCCGCGGCCGCGGCCGCTCCCCCTCCGCCGCCCGCAGTTGAACCGGAACCGTTCGAGCCTGACCCGGCTGAGGCGTTAGCCATCGCCCCAGACCCAGGCCTGATCCTTCAGGGGCAAGTGGGGCTGTTGCCGGTAATCGGGGAAGACGGCCGACAGCCTTGGCACGTGTACGGCAGACCGGTAGATCTGGATGAAGACATTCCAAAAATTGCCATTGTCATTGGCGGACTGGGTATGTCTGAGGCTGCTACCACCGCAGCGATCCAGCAACTTCCCGGGACCGTGACCCTGGCCTTTGTCCCCTATGCCCCGGATTTGTCGTCGTGGATCGCCCGGGCCCGTGCCGCAGGCCACGAAGTGATTTTGCAGTTACCCATGGAGCCCACTGATTTCCCGGCCAATGATCCGGGCCCGCACACCTTGATGACCGAGGCCGAGGCGGCTGAAAACATTGAACGTCTCCATTGGTTGCTTAGCCGGTTCACCGGCTACGTGGGTGTCACCAATTACATGGGGTCACGATTGACCACCTCCCCCGACGCCATGTTCCCGATTTTGCAAGACTTGCAGGCACGCGGCTTGATGTTTCTGGACGCCATGGAAACCCCCGACAGCATCGCCGGGCAGTTGGCCGGGGAAATGCACATGCCAAACGCTGTCAACAATCGATTCCTGGACACCCAGGCATCCCGGGTCGCCATCGACGCCCGGCTGTTCGAATTGGAAGCCATCGCGGAAGCCACCGGCGGCGCCGTGGGCATTGGCTTCCCGTACCCGGTGACCATCGAGCGGGTTTCTGAATGGATAGCCACCCTGGAAGAGCGCGAAATTGCGGTTGTTCCCATTTCGGCCCTGGCCGACGGCGGAACCCCCGTGGAAGAAGCACCCGCGGCAGGCGGCAACTGAATGTCTGATATCGACAGAGAATCCCTGGTGTATCGCCCCGGGGTGGGCGTGATGTTGATCAATGCCCAGCACCAAATCCTGGCGGGCAAGCGCATCGACATGCCATCGGACGCCTGGCAAATGCCCCAGGGCGGCATCGATCCTGGCGAAGACCCGGAAGCCGCAGCGTGGCGGGAATTATGGGAAGAAGTGGGCACAGATAAAGCCGAGCTGATTACCCGAACGGGGGATTGGATTCCTTATGAGTTTCCCGACGACTTGATCCCCAAACTGTGGGACGGCCAATTTCGCGGGCAAACTCAGCTATGGTTTTTGATGCGCTTCACCGGAACCGACGACGATTTCGATCTGGATGTGCACGAACGGGAATTCAGCGAAATTCAGTGGCTGGGTCGTCAGATGTTGGTGGACCGGGTGGTGTGGTTCAAGCGTCAGTCGTATATAGATATGCTGGCGGAATTCACCCCACACTTTCCCGACTAGCGTGCGACTTTTAACATGTCCTTTAGCAAGGCCGCAGCAATCGACGCCTTGTGCGCCGCCTCATCGGTCTCGGCGTCGGCCAAATCTTCTTCGGCATTTTTGAGATGCTGTTCAAGATCGGCCCGATCCATGTCGTTCACCGGCACCGCTTCGTCAGCCAAAACCGTGCAGCGATCAGCGGACACTTCGCAGATACCCCCAGCGATGAAAATCTGATCGGGTTCTGCATTGCCGTCGTGAATTTCCAACACCCCGGGCCGCACGGTGGAAATCACCGGTGCGTGGCCCGGCAGTACGCCGAAATCGCCTTCGGTTCCCGGCACCACCACCATATCCGCCTCCCCCGAGCGCAATAGCCGTTCGGGTGACACCAATTCGTATGCGACTTTATCGGCCATGGTCGGCTAAGCCGCCTCTGCCGCCATGCGCTTGGCTTTTTCCACCGCTTCTTCGATGGTTCCCACCATGAGGAACGCAGTTTCCGGCAGGTCGTCATAACGACCCTCGGCCAGTTCCTTGAAGCCACGGATCGTGTCTTCCAAGGACACCAACACGCCGGGGGTTCCGGTGAAGATTTCTGCCACATGGAACGGCTGGCTGAGGAAACGCTCAATTTTACGGGCGCGGGAAACGGTGAGCTTGTCTTCTTCCGACAGCTCGTCCATGCCCAAAATCGCAATGATGTCCTGCAAAGATTTGTAGGTCTGTAGAATCCTTTGGACCTCACGCGCGACGGCGTAATGTTCGTCCCCGACAACCCGGGGGTCCAACATGCGCGAATTAGAATCCAGCGGATCCACGGCGGGGTAGATGCCCTTTTCCGAAATGGCCCGGCTTAGCACCGTCGTCGCGTCCAAGTGGGCAAACGATGTGGCCGGTGCGGGATCGGTCAAGTCATCGGCGGGCACATAAATCGCCTGCACGGAGGTAATCGAGCCCTTGTTGGTGGAAGTAATGCGTTCCTGCAAGGTGCCCATGTCGGTGGCCAATGTCGGCTGATAGCCCACGGCGGAAGGAATACGCCCCAGCAGCGCCGAAACTTCGGAACCGGCCTGGGTGAATCGGAAGATGTTGTCGATGAACAACAGCACGTCTTGGCCTTCTTCGTCGCGGAAGTATTCCGCCAACGTCAAACCGGTCAGACCAACCCGGGCGCGGGCGCCTGGGGGCTCGTTCATTTGGCCGTACACCAGGGCGGCTTTGCTTTCGCCATCCAGGTTGATGACCCCGGATTCCTGCATTTCTTGGTACAGATCGTTGCCTTCGCGGGTCCGCTCGCCGACCCCTGCGAACACCGAATAGCCGCCGTGGGCCTTGGCGATGTTGTTGATCAATTCCATGATAATCACGGTTTTGCCAACGCCAGCGCCGCCGAACAGGCCGATTTTTCCGCCCCGGGCATAGGGCGCCAACAAATCGACGACTTTGATCCCGGTGACCAGAATTTCAGCCTCGGTGGACTGATCGACAAATTCCGGAGCCGCCCGGTGAATCGGTAAGGTTTTGTCGAATTTAACTTCACCCAACCCATCGATGGGCTCGCCAATTACGTTCAAAATCCGCCCCAAAGTTCCGGGGCCCACGGGCACGGAGATGGGACCCCCTGTATCGGTGACTTTCAGCCCCCGGACCATGCCTTCGGTGGAGTCCATGGCGATGGTTCGCACCGTGGATTGGCCCAGATGCTGGGCGACTTCCAACACCAACCGTTTGCCCTGGTTTTCACATTCCAGTGCATTCAGCATGAAAGGCAATTGACCTTCGGGAAATTCCACATCGACCACGGCACCCAGTACCTGGCTGACCTTGCCAACAAAATTGGTTTTCGTATTCATGGTAACTCCTATGCACTCCGTGATCCTGGCCGCCTAAACAGCTTCGGCGCCCGCGATAATTTCAATCAATTCCGTGGTGATCGCAGCCTGGCGGGCGCGATTGTATGTCAGCGTCAGCCGGTCGATCATATCGGCGGCGTTGCGTGTGGCGCTGTCCATGGCCGTCATCCGCGCGCCCTGCTCGCTGGCCGCGTTTTCCAGAAGCCCATGAAAAACTTGGATCGCCAAATTGCGCGGCAACAAGTCGGCCAAGATTTCCATTTCACCGGGCTCGGCTTCATACGTACCGCCGTCTTCCAGTGTCATCGCCGCGTCGTCGGGCACCGCCACCGGGATCAATTGATGCTCAGTGACGATTTGTTCCATGACCGATTTGAAGTGGCTGTAGAACACCAAGCACACATCGAAGGCCCCGGCATCGAACATCCCCATGATTCGGTCAGCGATTGGTGTCACTTCGGATAATGCGATGCGGCGGATCGCTGACATGTCGATGGTGTCGATAATTAGGCTGCTGAAATCCCGACCCAGCATGTCCCGGCCTTTTCTACCGATGCACAGCAGCGAAACTTTCTTGCCCTCACCCGTCAGATCCTGGATTTTGCGCCGGGTGGCGCGCACCAAATTGGCGTTAAACCCACCGCACAGGCCGCGTTCCGATGTGGCCAGCACGATCAAATAGGTGTCTTCCTTGCCGGTGCCCGCCAACAGCTTGGGCATATCGTCGGATTTCGGCATCCCGCCTGCCACCGACGCCATGACCTGGGACATGCGTTCGGAAAACGGTCGCGCGGCTTCGGCTTGTTCTTGGGCACGGCGCAGCTTCGACGCCGCAACCATTTTCATGGCCGACGTAATTTTCTGGGTCGAGGCAACGCTGGCGATGCGTTCCTTCAGGACTTTGAGGTTAGCCAATGTGGATGCTCCCGCCCCGCTTCGCCTTTAAGCGAACTTGGCAGCAATGCCGCCAATAATCGTGTTCAGCTTTTCCGTTGTTTCATCGGAAAGCTTAGCCTCGGTGCGGATGGTTTCCAGGACATCGCTGTGGGAATTCCGCATTTCTTTAAGCATCGATTCTTCAAACCGGTTGATATCGCCCACGGCGATCTTATCCAAGAACCCGTTCACCCCGGAGAAAATCGACACCACCTGTTCTTCCACCGGCATGGGCACATATTGGCCCTGCTTCAACAGCTCGGTCAGGCGATCACCGCGCGCCAACAGGCGCTGGGTCACCGGGTCCAAATCCGACGCAAACTGCGCGAAAGCCGCCATTTCCCGGTAGTTTGCAAGCTCCAGCTTAATCGAGCCCGCCACCTGTTTCATGGCCTTGATCTGGGCCGCTGACCCCACCCGGCTGACGCTCAGACCGACATTAATGGCGGGCCGCACGCCTTGGAAAAACAGACTGGATTCTAAAAAAATCTGGCCGTCGGTAATGGAAATCACGTTGGTCGGGATATACGCCGACACGTCCCCGGCCTGGGTTTCAATGACTGGCAACGCAGTGAGTGATCCGCCGCCGCCGTCATCGCTAAGCTTGGCCGCGCGTTCCAACAAACGGGAATGCAAATAGAACACGTCGCCGGGGTACGCCTCACGGCCCGGCGGGCGGCGCAGCAACAACGACATTTGCCGGTACGATACCGCGTGCTTTGACAGATCGTCATAAACGATTAAACCGTGCATTCCGTTGTCGCGGAAAAATTCGCCCATGGCGCACCCAGTATAGGGAGCCAGGAATTGCAGCGGCGCAGGTTCAGACGCCGAAGCCGAAACAATGATGGTGTATTCCAGGGCGCCGTTCTCGGCCAAAATCTTGGCCACCTGGGCAACGGTCGAACGCTTTTGGCCGATCGCCACATAGATGCAATACAGCTTTTTTGATTCGTCGGAACCAGCGTTGACTTCCTTTTGGTTGATGATCGCGTCGATGGCCACGGCAGTTTTGCCGGTTTGACGGTCACCGATGATCAATTCGCGCTGACCACGGCCCACAGGCACCAACGCATCAAGGGCTTTCAGACCGGTTTGCATGGGCTCTGTCACCGGTTGGCGCTGCATGATGCCGGGGGCCTTGACCTCGACCAATTTGCGTTCGGCGTCTTCGATGGGACCCTTGCCGTCGATGGGGTTGCCCAAGGCGTCCACCACTCGGCCCAACAGGCCTCGGCCCATCGGCACGTCAACGATGTCGCCAGTACGCTTGACCACGTCGCCTTCGCGGATGCCTCGGTCATCGCCGAAGATCACAATCCCGACGTTGTCGGTTTCCAAGTTCAGTGCCATGCCCCGGATGCCGCCGGGGAATTCAACCATTTCACCGGCCTGGACGTTATCCAGGCCATAGGCCCGGGCGATCCCGTCACCGACAGATAGGACTTGGCCGACCTCTGACACTTCGGCTTCAGTGCCGAACCCAGAGATTTGTTTTTTTAGGATCGCCGAAATCTCGGCGGCACGGATTTCCATTATCCGACCTCTTTCAAATTAAGTTGGAGATTATTGAGCTGGGTGCGCAACGAAAAATCGATCATTCGCGAACCCACGCGGACCACCAAGCCACCCAGAACGTCCGGATCAACTTTGGTGCTTAATTGCACTTCGGCCCCCACCACTTTGGCGAGGCTTTTTTTGATGGAAGAAATCTGCTCAGCGTTCAGCTTGGCGGCCGATGTGACCTCGGCGGCGATTTCACCTTTGACTTGGGAAACCAACAATTTGAATTGGCCAATCATCGTCCGCAGATTTGAGAGACGGCCATTTTCGGTAACTGTCCCGACGAAATTTGCGACCAGGCCGGTGATCCCAGCCTTGGCGACCAGGGCTGCCATGGCCGATGCCTGATCGACCCGCGCCACCACCGGGCTGCGGACCAGACGCGACAAATCATCGCTGTCATCGATCATGGCTGCCACCGTATCGAGATCGGCCAAGACAGCATCGACCGCTTTTTGCCCTGCCGCCAAATCAAACAACGCAGTTGCGTACCGGCCGCCTAGGCCGGAAACGGATGTCGGTTCTGCAGTCACTTGGAATCGCCCTGCCTGGCTCAAATCAAAGAGCCGGTAACATCTTGAAAATCAACAATAATTCCAAACCTGAGCCCCACTGAGGAAGCCGCTGTCTGGGCAGGGAAATCCCTATCACACTCGCCCAGACGAAGCAACAGAACCTCTAGCAAATTGGCTGCGGATTTTCGCCGCTACAAAAAGCTGTAGGGGTCAACATCCACTTGTAGGCGCAGCCCGGACGGCGTTTTGATGCCCCCCAACCATTGCCGTACATAGCCCTGAACATTCACCGATCGCGCCGCCCGCAGCAGCAGCCGATGACGATGGCGACCGCGCAACATGGACAAGGGCGCTGGGGCTGGCCCCAGGACGCGTACGTCTTTTTGGGCCGGTGCCGCCCGTGCAACACCTTGGGCAAAGCGTTCCACCGCTCCGGCGTCCCGCCCCGAGATGATCAAAGCCACCAGCCGGCCAAACGGCGGAAGCAATTGCGCGTCGCGGGCTTCGGCTTCGCGCTCCAGAAACGCATCCCGGTCCCCGGAAATGAGTGCCGCCATCACCGGATGGTCCGGGTGATGGGTTTGCAAATATGCCCGCCCCGGGCGTTCCGCGCGCCCCGCCCGGCCGGCCACCTGACTGAGCAACTGGTATGTGCGTTCGGTGGCGCGCAAATCCCCGCCGGATAGCCCCAGGTCAGCGTCCACCACCGCCACCACCGTCAACAACGGGAAATGGTGACCCTTGGCGACGATTTGGGTGCCGATTAAAATATCGAATAAGTGGTTGGCCATAGCTTTCACCAACGCCGCTGCCGCCGCCGGGCCGGTGACCGTGTCACTGGCCATGACCGCAGTGCGGGCATGGGGAAACAGGGTGGCGATTTCCTCCGCTACTCGCTCCACCCCCGGGCCGCAAGCCGCCATTGATTCCAACGCCCCACATTCCGGGCAACTTTCCGGCTGGCGCACCCGGTGCCCACAATGGTGACATTCCAGGTGGCCGGTATGGCGATGCTCCACCAGCCAGGCCGAACAGTTCGGGCACTCCATGCGATAGCCACAAGTTCGGCACAAGGTCAGCGGCGCATATCCGCGACGATTAAGGAACACCATAGCTTGGGAACCTGCGTCTAATTCTGTCTTGATGGCGTCGGTGACGATTGGTGACAGCCAATGGCCCCGGGGCGGCGGATCGGCGCGCATATCCACGGTTTTTATGTGGGGCAATTCCGCTTCCCCGTGACGATCCACCAGATGGACCCGCGCGTAACGCCCGGACTGGGTGTTCACAATGGTCTCCAATGATGGCGTTGCAGAGACCAGAATGGCCGGGAACGCCCCGGCCCGGGCCCGCACCACCGCCATATCCCGAGCGTTGTAGATTACCCCGTCTTCTTGTTTGTAGGACCCGTCATGTTCTTCATCCACCACGATCAGGGCCAAATTGGGATAGGGCAAAAACAGCGCCGACCGTGCACCCACCACAACACTGATGGTGTTTTCAGCAACCGCCCGCCAGGTGGCTCGGCGTTTTGATGCCGTCAAATCCGAATGCCATTCGCCGGGCAGCGCGCCAAACCTGCGCTGGAATCGCTCCAACCATTGGGATGTCAGGGAAATTTCCGGCACCAGGACCAAAGCCTGCTTTCCCTGACGCAACGTCTCTGCCACCGCATCCAGATACACTTCGGTCTTGCCCGCACCCGTGACCCCATCCAGCAAAGTGACGGAAAATTCCGACGCTTGCACTGCGGCGATCAATGTCTCCGCCGCCTTGGTCTGGCTTGAAGACAGGGTCGGGCCCTGGGTCGTCGGATCGGGCTGACCAAACCCTGACTTGTGGAACATCTCCACGGGCACCAGGGCCCCGAGCTCCGCCAGTCCCTTCACCACCGACGGCGTGACACCTGCGGCCCGGGCCAGGTCCACCGCGGTTCGCGGCGGGTGCGCTCCGGCTTCATCCAGCACCCGTAGCCGGGCCAGTGTCATGCGACTGGGAGTCTCAGATCCCAAGGCGTATCCGGTCTGGGGTTTTGGCAGAGCCCAGGCTGCGGGCACGCTCATGGCAAGTTTTAAAACCGATCCCAGGCTGGCCAGAGTGTAGTCAGACACCCAGGCCAAAAATTCCCGCTGAGCCAACGGCATCGGCGGCACATCTAAGACCCCAATGATGTCCCGCAGGCGATCCGCTGAAACTTCGCCCGTGCCCGCCTCCCAAACCACACCGTTGACCTGACGCGGCCCCAACGGCACCACCACGAAAGCCCCCAAGGCCACCGTGAGCCCTTCAGGGACCAGATAATCATAGGCTGACGCCAATGGCAGGGGTACTAAAACGGCCACCGTTGCACCGGATCCGAATTCAATTGCTCGGGCAGTGGCCGGGGTCTTTTCCATGGTCTACACTGTGCATGGCTAGCAACCCGGCACAAGCGCAGCGGGAGACGATGAGTTCCAAACCGGATAATACTGTTCCAGCCCGGCGGCCAGAAATGTCCGCATCTGATGTTGCCGATTACCTGGCCGACAAACCCAATTTTTTAGACGACCACCCGGAGCTGGTAGAGGTTTTGGTTCCGCCGTCTGAGCGTACCGGGCGAAACGTTCTTGATATGCAGCGATTCATGGTGGAGCGCATGCAGCGCAGGCTGGGTCAAGTCAAAGAGCGCCAAGGGGAGATCGTTGCCGCCACCCGCAGTAATCTTTCAAGCCTTTCCCGGGTCCATGCGGCAGTCTTGGCGTTGTACGAGCCGAGCACCTTTCATCATCTGATCGACGTCATCACTACCGATGTGGCAGAAATTCTGGAAGTCGACGTGGTGACGATTTGCGTCGAATCCGTCGACACCGAGCCCGGCAAGTTGGCCTCAACGTCTGGGGTGATCGTTGTGGAACCGGGCACGGTGGACGACTTGATCGGCCGAGGCCAAGACGCCACGCTTCGTAATGAACTGGATTCAGAAAACGTCGTGTTTGGTGGCGCATCGACACTGGTGAAATCCGATGCCTTGGTACGCCTGACCATCGGCCAAAAAGTTCCGCCCGCGTTGCTCGCCATGGGCAGCCGCAACGAAGATCGATTCACATTATCCCAGGGCACCGAACTTCTAACATTTTTGGGTTCGGCCATGAGCCACCGCATGCGGGAATGGCTGGAGCGGGGCGAATAGACAGCGTTCCCATCAATACGCCGCTGCGCAAGGCCGTGGCCGCGTGGCTGGAATGGTTGGTTGGCGAACGGCGATTCTCCCGCTACACCCTTGATGCCTATAACCGCGACCTGACAACATTTTTCAAATTCTTGGGGCCCCACCTGGGCGGGCCGGTCTCGTTGAGCGATCTATCTGCTCTGCGTGCCGCCGATTTTCGCAGCTACTTGGCGGCCCGGCGCAATGACGGCCTTGGGCCGACCTCGTTGGCCCGGGGACTTTCCGTGGTCCGCGGTTTTTTTCGTTATCTAGATGTCCATGGGCTGGCCCAAAACCCAACGCTGGCAACCGTGCGCACCCCCAAACAACCCCACTCGGTGCCCAAAGCATTGGATGTATCCGACGCGAAATCGGTGGTGGATGGGGTCATGGAGGGCGGCGCCGAGCCGTGGGTGGGCTTGCGCGACGCGGCGGTGCTGTTGCTAGCCTACGGCTGCGGCCTGCGCATTTCCGAAGCCTTGAGCCTCAATCGCAGGGATGTGCCGTTGGGCCGGACGTTGGTCATCACCGGCAAGGGCAACAAGCAACGCATGGTGCCGGTGTTGCCCGCTGTCCACGAAGCGGTGGCCGCCTACTTGGCCCAAGTGCCGTTTGGCTTGGAACCGGCCAGCCCATTGTTCGTAGGGGTCCGGGGCAAACGGCTGAACGCAGGGGTGGTCCAAGCCAAGATGCGATCCGTGCGGCGGGTTTTAGGGCTGCCCGATACGGCAACACCCCATGCTTTGCGCCACAGTTTCGCGACACATTTGTTGGCTGGCGGCGGCGATTTGCGCACGATCCAAGAGCTGCTGGGTCACGCGTCCTTGTCCACCACCCAACGGTATACTGAAGTGGATGGAGCCCGGCTGATGGAGGTTTACGACAGTGCCCACCCGCGCGCGCGTTTGGGTTAGGTGTGAATCACGTGGCCAGCGACATCCAGGGCGGCTTCTTTCATAGCTTCGGCCAGGGTGGGATGAGCGTGGCAGGTTCGGGCGATATCCTCGGCTGAGCCACCAAATTCCATGGCCAACACCGCTTCATGGATCAGGGTTCCGGCCTCGGCCCCCAAGATGTGAACCCCCAGCACTTGGTCGGTGGCCTTGTCAGCCAGGATCTTTACAAAGCCCTCGGTGAAGGCATTTGATTTGGCCCGGGGGTTGGCGGTGAAGGGAAATTTGCCCACGTTGTAATCGACACCGTCGGCCTTCAGGGACTGTTCCGTCACCCCCACGGACGCCGCTTCGGGCCAGGTGTAGGCGATGCCGGGGACGGTGTTGTAGTCCACCTCTGCATGGTGGCCCGCCATCATTTCGACGCAGGCCACACCGTCTTCAGATGCTTTGTGGGCCAGCATGGGCCCGGGGATACAGTCGCCGATGGCATAAATCCCGGGAACGTTGGTGGCGTATGTGTGGTCCACCTGGACGACCCCACGCTTGTCCATGGTGACGCCCAGCGCCTCCAAACCCAGATCCTTGGTGTAGGGAATGCGACCGACTGAAACCAACACCACATCGGCTTTCAGAGTTTCTGATTTGCCGCCCGCTGCCGCTTCGATGGTCAGGGCGACGCCGGTTTTGTTCGCCTTCGCGCCGGTGACCTTCGACGACATTTTGAATTTCATGCCCTGCTTTTTTAGGCTCCGCATCAGGTGTTTGCTGATTTCATCGTCCATGGATGGGGTGATGTGATCCAAAAATTCGACAACTGTTACTTCGGCGCCCAGACGCATCCATACCGAGCCCAATTCCAGACCGATGAAGCCACCGCCGATGACCACCAGGTGTTTGGGCACTTCCGACAGGGACAATCCACCGGTGGACGAAACGATACGCTTTTCGTCGATTTGGATACCCGGCAACGGCGTCACTTTGGACCCTGTAGCGATGATAATTCGGGGCGTGGCCAGGGTATGCTTCGACCCGCCATCATTGGGAGTGACCAAGACTTCACCCGATTTTGGAATGGAGCCAAACCCCTTGATGTGCATGATCTTGTTTTTCTTGAACAGGAACCCCACGCCGCTGGTGAGCTGGTCTACAACCGTATCCTTACGCGCCAGCATGGTTTTCAGGTCAACGGCCAAGCCGGTGGTTTTGATCCCGTGGGCGGCGAAATCCTTGCCCGCCTCGGCATACAAATGCGACGACTGCAAAAGCGCTTTGGATGGAATGCAGCCGACATTCAGGCAGGTGCCGCCCAAGCGGTCGCGGGATTCAACCACCGCCACCGACATCCCCAACTGGGCGGCGCGGATGGCAGCCACATAACCCCCCGGCCCGCCACCGACAATGACAACATCAAAACTTGGCATTTAAATATCTAGCAACATGCGTTGGGGGTCTTCAATGCATTCCTTGATGCGCACCAAGAAGGTCACTGCCCCCTGGCCATCGACGACCCGGTGGTCGTAGGACAGAGCGGTGTACATCATTGGCCGCACTTCCACGCCATCGCCAACGGCCATGGGTCTGGATTGGATGTTGTGCATGCCCAAAATCCCCGATTGGGGGGTGTTCAAGATGGGCGTGGACAACATGGAGCCATACACCCCGCCGTTGGTAATGGTGAAGGTGCCGCCCTGCATGTCGTCAACCGCCAAAGTTCCCGCCCGGGCCTTTGCCGCCAGAGATTTGATGGATTGTTCGATCCCGGCGAAAGTCATTTGATCGGCGTCGCGCACTACCGGCACCACCAATCCCTTCTGAGTGCCCACGGCAACGCCGATGTCGTAATGATTTTTATAGACGATGTCGGTGCCATCGATCTCGGCATTGACCTCGGGAATTTCTCGCAGCGCGACAATCGCCGCCTTCACAAAAAACGACATGAAGCCAAGGCGCACCCGGTGGCGTTCTTCGTATTCGTCTCGGTATTGTTTACGCAAGGCGATCACTGCCGACATGTCCACTTCGTTAAACGTGGTGAGCATTGCGGCGGTGTTCTGAGCTTTCTTCAAATGCTCGGCAATACGCTGGCGAATAGGCGACATGGGCACGCGTTCTTCGCGCGGCCCAGTTTGGCTTGGAGGGGGCGACAGCGTTGCGGGGTCTGCGCTAAGACCCTGAGCCAAGTGTGCCAACACATCGCCCTTTAAAATGCGACCGCCCTTGCCGGTTGGCGAAATTTGCCCGGGGTCCAGGGAATTTTCCGCCACCAAATTTCGAACCGCTGGAGACAAAGCGGGAGCGGGAACCGGTGCCGCGGGAGCTGCTTGAACCGGCGCCGGTTCTGGTGCCGGGGCCGCGACGCGTTCCGGCGTGGGTTTCGGTGGTGGCGGTGCCACTGCATCGGCCTCGCCTTCGGCGATGACCCCAAGCAAGGCGTTGACCTCCACTGTTGCGCCCTCTTCGGCGGCGATGCTTTCGATTTTTCCGGCAACCGGGGATGGCACCTCCAACGTCACCTTGTCGGTTTCCAACTCCACCAGGGGCTCGTCGGCCAGGACCTGGTCGCCTGCGGATTTGAACCATTTGGCCACTGTGGCCTCGGTGACGGATTCGCCCAGTGTGGGGACTTTGATTTCAATGCTCATATTTTTCTCGGGCCTCTTTGGCCGCCTCAGATGATCAGTGCGTCGTCGACGAGCTGCGCCATTTGCTTTTTGTGGTGGGCCATGGAGCCTGGGGCCGGGGATGCCATGGCTGGCAGGCCAGCGTACCCTGGGCGGGATGTCTTGGAACCGATTTCGGCGAACAAATCTTCGAGACGAGGTTCGACAAAGGTCCAGCCCCCGGCGTTCCGCGGCTCTTCCTGGCACCAAAGAATTTCGGCGTTTGGGAACCGTGACAATTCTTCGGCCAGGGCCTTGTCCGGGAACGGATAGATTTGTTCCAGGCGCAGCACGTACACATCGTTGACGTTGCGCTTTTCTTTTGCTTCCAGCAATTCGTAATAAACCTTGCCCGCGCACAAAACGACCCGGCGGATTTTTTTGTCGGCCACCAAATCTTCGTGGTCGTCCCACAACACCCGGTGGAAGCTCCGGTCGCCGATAAAATCTTCGAGCGTCGAGGTCACCCGTTTGTGGCGCAGCAGCGATTTGGGTGACATGACGATCAGCGGTTTGCGAAAATCCCGGTGCATTTGGCGGCGCAGGGCGTGGAAATAGCTGGCCGGGGTGGTGGGATTAATGACCTGCATGTTGTCTTCCGCACACAACTGCAAATACCGTTCGGGCCGGGCGGAGGAATGCTCGGGCCCTTGGCCTTCTTGGCCGTGGGGCAACAACAGCACCAAGCCCGACATGCGCAGCCATTTGCTTTCCGCCGAGGCAATGAACTGGTCGATGATCACCTGGGCGCCGTTGGCGAAATCGCCAAATTGCGCCTCCCACAACACCAAGGCGTTTGGTTCCGCCAAGCTGAACCCGTATTCGAACCCCAGCACCGCCATTTCCGACAGCATGGAATCGACCACTGTGTATTCGGCCTGGCCATCCGCGATGTTGTTCAGAGGAACGTGTTTGGTTTCATCCGATTGACCGGTCAGCACAGAATGGCGATGGGAAAAAGTTCCGCGGCCGCAATCTTGGCCCGACAGCCGAACCGGGTGGCCTTCCAGCAACAGCGTCCCGAAGGCTAATGCTTCGGCAGTGGCCCAATCAATCCCCGCACCGTTTTCAAGCGCTTCCGCCTTACGGGTCATGACCCGCCGCAAGGTCCGATGAAGATCAAATCCTTCCGGATACGCCGCCAAGGCCTTGCCGACCTTGACCAGGGCCGAACGTTTGACCGAGGTCTTGCCCCGCCGGGCACCGCCGCCGGCGCGACGAATGCGGGACCATTTGCCTTCCAGCCAATCCGCTTTGTTGGGGCGGTATGACTTGGCGGCTTCGAATTCATTTTCCAGATAGGCGTGGTGATCGGAGGCCATGGCATCGGTCTCGACTTTGGTCATCACGCCTTCGGCCACCAAACGGTCGGCATAAATTTCCCGTACCGGCGGATGCTCACCGATTTTTTTGTACATGACCGGCTGGGTGAACGACGGCTCGTCCCCTTCGTTGTGGCCGAATCGCCGATAACAGAACATGTCGATCACCACGTCGCGGCCGAACTTCACCCGGAAATCTGTGGCGATTTTGGCCACATGCGTGACAGCTTCGGGGTCGTCGCCGTTGACGTGAAGGATGG